>Ga0325403_1002800_pt1 | contig 15612 bp, 6 predicted proteins | sample PopdelMetagenome_19_FD_205665 | JGI IMG/M metagenome (GOLD analysis project Ga0325403, IMG submission 205665) | Populus deltoides microbial communities from Bellville, Georgia, United States - Xylem-PdKOR-R4 | ecosystem: Host-associated > Plants > Phyllosphere > Stem > Wood/Secondary xylem...
CGCCCATCTGCTCTTGCTACTAGCAGAGTGCTTAATAGCAATCAGCAGACTATCAGTTCTTCATTCTACGGTCCGACTTGGCGCCTCCTCCGTCGAAACCTCACATCAGAAATCCTCCATTCTTCGCGGGTTAAAACATTTGGTCATGCGCGTAAATGGGTGCTGCAAATCTTGAAGAATCAATTTGACTTGTTGTCCAGGTCTGGAGATTCTGTTCGTGTTGTGGATCATGTTCAGTTTGCCATGTTTTGTCTATTAGTACTCATGTGTTTCGGTGACAAGTTAGAGGAGAAACAGATTAAGGAGATCGAACGAGTCGAGCGTCGCATGATTGAGAATATGCGTAGATTCAATATACTTAATTTCTGGCCAAGTTTGAGCAAGATAGTGCTTCGTAAGCAATGGGCAGAGTTCTTGCAGCTTCGCAAGGACCAAGAAGATGTAATCATTCCATTGATAAGAGCAAGAAAGAAGTTGAAGGAAGAGAAGTTGGGAAAATCAAATGTGGAGGGCAAGAAGGATGAGTACGTCTTGTCTTATGTTGATACGCTGCTGGATCTGCAACTTCCTGGTGAGAAAAGAAAGCTTAATGAGATCGAAATGGTTACTTTATGCATCGAGTTCCTTGCTGCAGGTGTAGATACTACTACCACAGCCTTGCAGTGGATCATGGCAAATTTGGTTAAGTATCCACAGATTCAGGAGAAGCTATTTTCGGAAATGAAAGAGGTCGTTGGAGAAGGAGAGGGAGAGGTGAAGGAAGATGATCTGCAAAAGATGCCGTATTTAAAAGCAGTAATTCTGGAAGGTCTACGGAGGCACCCACCTGCGCATTTTGTGCTGCCACATGCTGTGACTGAAGACACGGTGTTGGGTGGGTATCTGATTCCTAAAAACGGGACAGTAAATTTCATGGTGGCTGATATGGGGTGGGATCCAAAGGTGTGGGAGGATCCCATGGCTTTCAAGCCTGAAAGGTTTCTAAATGGTGAAGGGGAAGCATTTGATATAACAGGAAGCAGGGAGATCAAGATGATGCCTTTCGGAGTTGGAAGGAGAATTTGCCCTGGATATGGCTTAGCCATGCTTCATTTGGAGTATTTTGTGGCTAATTTAGTCTGGAATTTTGAGTGGAAGGCTGTGGATGGAGATGTTATTGATTTGTCTGAGAAGCAACAGCTTACTGTGGCCATGAAGAATCCATTGCACGCCCACATATCTCGCAGGTCGAGGAGCAAGGTGTAGGGTGTGTGCTGTCATTTAATTTTAACTTCTTTTTATGATTTTAGTTAATTAATAATATTAGAATGGGTTGATTAAAGTTTCTTGTGGAGAAAGGCTGTCATGTTGCAATAAGATATATCTAAATGGCAGCAACTTCCAGATGTAACTATTTAGGGAAGGTTTTTTCTTTGAGAATAATATAAGATATAATAGTATAGAAGTACGATGGTGGATGGAATGAAAATAAATTAAAATTATTCACTAAATGTTCATATAATTTTTATTTAGATAAAAAATCAAATACAGCTAGGTTTTTTTAAAACTTTTAAAAGATTCTCATGAGTTATTGTAGGAAGGATGTACAACTCATAATAAATTATCAGTCATTGCTATTTATTTACCATCAAGTCATATTACAGGTTGTGTGATGTTGATTATGATAGGATCCTCGAATCGGTGAAAAATATGTTACTTGAAAGGATTAGGTTGAAATTTAACTTAATTGATAATGGTAAAGCTTCTTCTTTTTTTTTTGGTCACTGGATGTTCTTTCCAAGTCATGCCGATTTAGAAACAATATAAAGAACTTCTTGAAAAGTAAAAATGAAAATAATATTGCATCTTCAATACTATTAGTTCAAGAAGTGTACAATGAAATCTTATAATATGAGGGTATTGTATTTAGTTTTTATTCTGGTAAGCAAAAAAATTTTAGTTTTGATGTAACCCACAATTGGGTAAAGTGAATTATTTTTTATAAGTTTTCTTATTGGAAAACTAATTTCATCCTCCATAATTTGGATATTATGCATATCGAGATGAATATGTTTGAAAATATTCTTAACACGGTTATGGATGTAAAAGAAAAAAACATAAAACAATATAAAAGCTATAATGGATCTAACTTTGTATTGTAACTGTGAAAATATAGATTAATAATGGATTTTATGTTGCAAAGCCTAAAGCTACCTTCACATTATAAAAGGATGCATAGCTTCTTGTTTATAAATGACTTAGGAGTCTACGATTTCTAGATAAATATGCTTCAAACATAACTAGATTGGTGAATTTAAAGGAATACAGATTGAATGGAATGAAGAGTCATGATTTCTATATGTTTATGCAAGCACTCATTCCAATTGCTCGTAAGGATTTATTTTCAAAAAAAATATGGAATGCACTCAAGAAGATTAGTTATTTTTTTAGAGATATTTGTTCGAATAAGTTGCATACCCAACATATAGAGCAATTAAAAAATAACATTGAGATAATTTGCAAACTTAAAATTATTTTTCCTTTCTCTTTCTTCAACTCAATGAATCATCTACCCATTCATTTAACATATGAGGCAAAAGTTAAAGGTCATGTACAGTATATATGGATGTATCCATTCAAGAAGTTAGATGTTACATACATCTTTAATAATTATCCATTGCCTTTTTAAAAAAAATATTCAATTATTTATCTCTAAATACTTGCATGCAGATACTTGTTTAACCTTAAAAAAAAGGTAAAAAAAAATATTTTTTAAAAGATTTCAACATTTACCTCATATTATTTATTTTTATTAGGTTATTTTAAGTTTTACTTTAAATTAAAATAACTTCGATGAATTGATTTTTAAGTTTACCAATATTAAACTTGTTGTTTGATCATATCCACGATCAAGTCGTCATTTCAAGAACTATTGTTTCAATGGAGTCAGCTTCAAGATTATCCTGAATGGATGAATATGGTAGATGTTTTGTGGGAAAAGTTTAAGGTTAGATAAATAATATATAATTTGAGTTAATATATAGTTTTTTAAAATTTTGAAAATTTATTAATGTATGAATTGACTATAAGAAAATTTTTGTTAGGGCAAGGGAAACCGCCGCGGGGGGGGGGGTAGTCAGGAAAGTATGGGAAAAATAAAGTGCAATTAGGTAAGTATCAAGCAAAAAAAATTATGTTATTGGAAAATTGTAATCTTTTATTTCCTTAGCTTTTTTCTTCTTAACAAATTTATTTACCAGGTTGAATGATTTGTTGTATGATGCTTATAGATATGCAACAAACAAAGTCAACTATGATCGTCATAGGAGGCTCAGATAGAAAAACATTATGGAAAAGTTTTAGACTGAAGTATGAGGATAATTGAGCTAAGTTTCAAGAATTTATAAAAATAGATGGTTTTAAAAAGCGCTCACAATCTAGTTCTCAAAACATAGACAAAGATATTCATGGTTCAATGAACAAGCACACTAGAGGAGTGCTTCCTTTTATGGGAGTTTTTTATAAACTATTATTTTGCAGGAAAAACAGCTTGCGAACTTATGGTTGGAGGTTGGAGCAACTGATAGATCTAATAAGAATTGAATTTATGGTATGCCTATGGCATCAACACGATATTTAAAGGTGGGTTGTAGTGTTTCAATAGTAGACAACCAATTTTTCAGCCCAATATAGACATCATCGGTCATTGAAAAAATGGTTTGAGATAGGGTTCAAGAATAATTGGCTATTGAGTTGCCCAATATAAAAACAGAAAAGAAGCTAGAACTAAGAAAAGAAGTCGAACAAGAAAGTAATAGAAAATAAAGGCTTTACATTTTCATCCCTCTCCATCTTTTTAGTAATTTTAATATGTTGTTTAAAAGTTTTTTATGCATGTAATTCATTTTAATATAATTATTGTGTTTGTATGGAATTTAGTTTATAATACTTTATTTTTTTAATCTTTTTGTTGTTGTTGTTATGAGTTTATGGTTAATAATAAATGAATTTTGGATTATAACAACTAAACAACACAAAAAAGGTGTGAAACATTGACAAAATCATCGATGGAATAACATTTTTATCGATGATTTTCTTAGCAATGTTCACTTTTATTTCATCAGAAAGTTACAAAAAGTTTAGGAATTTTCAGTAGAATTAACAACAAAATAGTCCGTCAAAACTTAAGGTGTATTTTCATTATCAATTCCATTAGTATTATTCACTCCCATTTCATCAAAAAGTTATAAAAGGTTTAGAAAATTCTGTTCGAATCATCAATGGAAAAGTCTGCCGGAAATTAAGGTTGTCGATGGACTTTCTAATGGAAAATCAACGATTAAATCTAAAACCAACAATTACTCATATTAAACTCACAACCATAACAAAAAAAAAAAAAACACCTGTGCAATAATTGAAACAATGAACATATATATAAAAAAATATGTAAATCAATTCAACACCTCTTAATTAGAATCTTCCTCTTCATTTTCATCATCGTCATGTCCAACATCATCTTTTTCATTGACTTCAAGATTGATTTCATCACATTCATCTACTTCTTCATCTACTAATAGTCAACATTACATTTAACTCATCAACATCAACTTAAGTATTATCAATGACATAAAAAAATTGATTTTTTAAACTCGGTGAATGAAGCTACTCAAATTGAATCAACTACCTCATCCATGTAAAATAGATTGTCTCCCCTATTTACTTGAGTGTTACCATCTTCAACTAATTAAACACGACTCCTAGGTTTTGTTTTGAAAATAGATAACAAATCAACTCTATTATGATCTTTTCTAAAAGAAATAGTGTATGTATACACTTGTTGATATTATTTGGCAAAAATAAAAACATAATTGATATTGCAAAGTCTATATCTTTTATTAATTTTAACCAAACCATGGTGATGATCAACTCTAATTTCTCTATCGGTATTATACCCATAAATTTGAATAAAAATACCATATTTTGTATATAGTATTGCAATTCAATCACCTTTTTTATCTTGTCATAATAATCAACTTCAAACTCATTGGAATTTTAATCATTTACAAAATAGAGATATACATTAATGAAATACTCATTATAACATTTGACCTTTTTTTTAGGATCCAAAGATAGAAATTTCAATCTACCAGTATTGGTTCCCATATTAAACACTTGATTAAAGTTAACAACCATTAATGATTGAAGAAAAAACATAACAAATTTTAAATTTAAAAGTTACAAATTATTAAACACTAACATGTGTTTTAAACTACGTAGCAAATTATCCATCTTGTAATTTGAAAATTTTAGTTTCACTAACATTTGAATTCTGGGATAACAATAATTGATAATGTTACCTACAAGAAAGTTATTGAATTTAGTTTATAAGAGAATATAAGCGAAAATGATTTCAAACTATATAATTGTAAAACTTACTTATTGAACAAAAGGTTTTAATGCATCACAGTTAAATAACATATAATTATGCACTTGTCTAAATTCGATATCTAACAAATATCTTCTCCTCATTGGTTTCTTCGATAATAGTCATCCAGGATGGCAAAATATTAACAAATTGTCACTCGAAGGTAGTTCGCCACCACTATCATTTATGGGAATACGGTTGATTTTTATTCTCAAGTGAGACTTAAAATAATATAAGGTAAATGTTGAAATATCTTTAATAGTATAAGCCTCGTATATTAAAGCCTCAACATTCACTTCATTTTAAATATTTTTATTAAGGTTGAATAAGTATTTGAATGCAAGTAATTAGAAATAAGTAACTAAATGTAAAAAAAAAAGTAATGGACAATTACTTAGGATGTAATTTATAACCTTTTAAATGGATACATCTATTAATACTTCATAGGACCTTCATCTTTTTTTCTCATATGTTAAATGTATCAGCAGATGCTCTATTGAGTCGAGGAATGAGCGAGGGAACATTTCAAGTTTATAAATTATCTCAATGATGTTTATTTAAAGCTACTCCATGTGTTGGGTATGTAACTTATTCAAACAAATATCTCTAAGAAAGTAATTGATACCATGAGCACATCTCATATTTTTTTTGGCAATAAATCCATTTAAGCAATATGAATTAGTTTTTTAATAAACACGTGACACTAATGACTTCTCGTCCCATACAATCTACATTACCCTAAATTTATTAATCTAATTATATTTGATGCATATCTATTAGGAAATCATAGACTCTTAGCCATTTATAGATAAGAAGTTATGCACTCTTGTCTAAAGTGAAGGTGACTTTGAGCTTTGCAATATAAAACTAATCATTAATCAAATTCAAATTATCATGGTCATAATACAAAGATAGATCCATTCTAGCTTTCATATTATCTTTTTAGATCCATAATGTGTTAAAAATATTGAAAAAAACATTTTTCTTGATATGCATGACATCTAAATTATAAATGACATGATATTCTAATAAAAAAAACTCCTAAAAAAGACTTCATTTTACCCAATTATGGGTCACACCAAAACACTGAAACTTTTACTTCCCATAATGAAAGTCAAATACAATACCCTCGTAATTCAAAACTCCATCATACAATTCTTCATGCAATAATACCAGCAGTGCGACATCTCTTTCAATTTTATTGCTTGATAAGTCGTTTCTATTATTTCTAAATCGATGATGACTTGGCAAGAACCTTTAATGGTAAAAAAAAATAAAGAAGCTTTACCACTATTGAATTAGGTAAATGCCCTATGATGATGCATTTAATATGGACAAGCTAATTTTTCATGTGTGCTTCAACTCAACACCATCTCATACGCATCAAAATTATTTATAGTTCATATCAATTCTACCTTCATTTTAAATTTTTATTTTCTTAAGACATCATAAGTGAAAGTGCTGACTAATCATAATTGATTTAGCTCATTAGATAATTGTTGAACACAATCATTTATATTTCTACGTGGATTATGAGGAATAGGTATGATCATAGATAAGAACATAAATTCCAGCCTCATAGACATTATTAGGGTAAGTTGTAAACTATTAGGATGATCGGTCAATAAGAATAAGGTGTAGCTAAAGATCCAAATGGATTTAATCCATCAATACACAAATAAAGCCGTACATTTCGTGGCTCTATTGAAAACTTAATATGCACCATATTGAACTACTTCCAAGCTTCACTGTAAACAATGAGCACAATGACTCCATCTGCCTCATCATATAAATGGTATCATGTCATATGCTTAACAGTTTTTTAAAGATGTAAATAATCTTTGCAGGCCAAGAGTGTGATTGGGAAGTGTTTTAATTTTTTGTATGTGATAAATATCCTTCATTTACCACTATTGAGTTTAGATTGAGTATGCTAATAGGTGTTTTCACTCGATAAAACTTGCATATTCACTGTAGTACAACATGCAAGAGTTTGGATACATATCAATTTTTTTGGTATTTTAAGCCAAAAGGTTTCATCATGGATTTTACAGCATAGAAGTTATCTTTCAACATATTTCCTTTAGGTAAAATGTTTTTCACCCATTCAAGGATCTAATTATAATTGGCCTCACTCATCCTAGAATCTAACTTGAAAGTAAAAACTTGTACAATGACCAATAATTTATTGTGAGTTGTTCACTCGTCCTATAATGATTCATCAAAATTTTTTAAAATTTAAAATACGTAGTTGTATCTACATTTGGTTCTTAATTTAAAGGGATGTTACATGAACCTTCACTTAAATAATCCTGATTCATTCTCATTGAATCTATTATCATACTTTTATACGGAGTTATATTATCATCCATAAGTCCATGTATATTGCTAGAATTAAAAGTTAAACCAACCATTCTTTCTAATATAGTTTCGTAAGGAACATAGGATTCTCCATGTGCAGATCAATTTTATGTATTTCTCGATAAACTATTTTTTAAGTAGATGCAATGTCAAAAAATCTTTATGGTAGAACTTTTTATTTTTATACTTCACATATGGACATCTAATTACACATTCACTAATATTCTTCGGTTTAAAAAGTATACAATTAATAAAATCTTCAATCATTTCAAGATAATCTCACCTATACAACCCTTCATTTGACTCTCGATATATCCAAAATAATAATTCATTATTTATAAAATCTATATAAAATATTAATGACAATATTTTTATTAATAACATAACTATCAATAACAAATTATTTTTTTTATTAAAATTGATTTCATAATACAATAACTATCAAACACTTATATGTTGAAACATACAAAATCCTATTTGATATCAATTCCACATAAATTCAAATTTCCATCAAAATTTCAACTAAATAATAAAGTTGACAACAAATAATTGGTACTTAACTAATTATCTATTATTTATTTAATTCAAACTTATCCAACGTAAATTAATACCCTTTAATTATTATTAATTCCATAAAAATTAATTTCTCTAAATTTATAAATTAACAATAAAATTGACAAAATATAATCGGTACCCATTAAATTACCCATCATTTCTTCAATTATAACACACCTAAGTAATAAAATTAAACTCAATTTTCCCTAAATTCCAAACAAACTCTAAAATACAAATCATACATTAATACAATAAAATTATTTAGGAAAAGGCTTTAAAACACATAAGTTTACAAGAAAACAATAAATTTCAATAAATTAACTTAAAACATAAATGGGTTAAAAAAAATGGGTGAGCTTGCTTAATTGGTAGAGTGCAGCATGATAATAAATGAAATCAAGAGAGGAAAGTTGACACTACTAATAGATGCAAACCAATGCTGGCAAGTTGGATGGCTGGATTTGTGAAGGGGATGATAGGATTTTATAATTAACTAGGAGATAGGGGTTGTTGTTTTAAAAGAGAAGAAAGAAAAAATGGTCAGGGAAGAGGAATTGTCAGGTTTTAACTCATTTAAAACCGTTAATGAAATTTTCATCGACAATTCTATCAGCTTTGTTGACATGTCAAATTGCTGACGGAATTGCCGATGCAATTGCCAGCAAAAATTTTATTGATTTTCTTATTTTTTTTTTCTATTCCATCTCCATTTTAGTTAGAAATTACTGACGAAAATATTTCATCGCCATTTCCATCAAAAACTATTGATGGAATGTTTTTCATCAGCATTTTCATTGCTTTAAAAAAAAAAATTCTGGTAGTGTATTTAAAAAAAAACAATGGTTTAAAAAGGGAGCAATTATACTAGAAAATTAGTATATTCTTATGGAATTTAAATTAGTGTTCTTCTTGCAAAAACATATATCTTTTGACATATAATTAGGTTAAAGAATTTGGCGAGTTTCTTGCAATACAAGATTAAATATCTTAATTTATATTTATCTTTTAACTTCCAAACTTCATCTTGAATTAGCATTAGCAACTTTTCCTGACATATATTAACGTTTATAACTCTCAATAAAATTTATTAAGTGCAAACATCAACTTTTTAGTTCACCATTGAAATTTTTCTTGATACACTAAAACACATTAACAACACCTGTATAATTTTTTGCATTACAAAAAAAACTTTTGATATGACCCGTTGCAAAGCGCAGTTCTATTAACTAGTATAAAATAAAAAAGCACTGTATTTCACTACTTCTTTTATTATTTCTCAACACTTAGTTGTACTGTGAACTACTACAGTAAAGTTGAGTCTGGCCCCTTATTTTTTGATCCTTGAATAAATACCCACTTCGATCACAAAATGTTTTTTTTTTAATTTCATCCTCCTATACTTTTTTTACTTAATTTTAATAGTTTGCATGCTATGTTGGATTTGCGATGTCAAAAAATATCCCAACATTGAGCTGATGCTTAATTTTGAAAAATAAAATTTAATTTTATCAACTAAAAAAATTAAAATAACATGGACCAAATCTAACACAAAAACAAAACATGTAACTCTGGTTTCTTTTTCAATGTTTATAGGGCATAAAACTATGATTTGGTCCTAAAGTTTTTTACTTTTTCATTATTATCCCTATATTTTAGAGTTTCATGTTTTAATCCTAAATTCCATTTGTTTTAAGTTTTATTATCTAGAATTTGAGAGGATAGATAGTAGCCTAAAAATAAAAAAAATAAAAAAAGAGAAAATTGTTAGTCAATTACATTTCGACACTAAAAAGATCAATCTTGATGTTAGTGAGTTCATCTTGGAGATAGGGTTTCAATGAATGTGATGTTTTTCTTAAAACATGTTGTAAATAGTAGGCTAGGACCTGTAAAGTTTTTTTTTATTTGATTGGATTTTAAATTTTAGAGTGATTATATGCTTTTTCAGATAAAACAAGTTGAAATTTATATATTTTAGATTTTAATTCTCAAACCCTAACTTTCGACCACCAAAGATGATTAGAAAGTCAACTAGAAGATTAAGTATCATTTATCTATATACACGTGACACATTGTCAACTATTTTTTAAAAAATATATTAGGTTGAAAAATCATCATTAAAATAAATAAAAAAACAAATAAGGCATGTGGACTTGCATTCTAGGCCAAAAGTTGTCTAACTTGTTTTTCTAGGGTTAGATGTGCTTAGGCTAGAAGGCAAAGCCTAGAAACATTATTTTTTTAGATATTTTTTTATTAGAGAAAAACAAAAAATATCTTTAAATTAAATTATCAAAATAATATTTAAATGATTATGCCATTATTTTAGAAAAGAGTAGGATTTTTGTGATGATGTTATCGATTACTTATAAATAATTATGTATTTTTCTAATATGCATAATTTTTTTATTGATATTTAATGAGAATAAAATATTTATTTTTATAATTTTCTATATAATTTTCTTAATTTTATTGTTCTTAAATATCTTTTATATAAGTGTTGATTCAAAATTTTATAATTTTATAATTAAGACTCAGTTTCACAATCATAATACATTTCTTACTTTAAAAAATAATATTTCTCATAAAAAAAGATGTTTAGTAAAATAAAAAAGAAATACATCAATAAAAAAAAATAGATTTTTTATTAAATGTATTTTTTTTTCTTTTAGGTCAGACTCGGACACGATGCCTTTGGTGATCTGTCTGTTTAAAAGTACTCTTTTCTCTCTTCCTCCCGATAGAACCAGTAAAACATATTCGAAATTTGAAATTTGAAATTTTGAGAGAGATGGCAACAGCATCAAGCAACATGAAGGGTTTCTACAGGCAAAAGAAGAACAAGAATAGTGGTATCACAAAACCAACATCGTCCAAGAAATCATCCCTTCATCACATTGCCTCCCTTGGCTCCGATATTACACAACTACCTGCCCGGATTTCCCATGGCTCTCCTGATCATAAAGGTTTTTGTTTCATATGTACTCTCTCAAAATTTTATTTTATTTTTCTGTTACATTTAATTTGTTACTTCTTGTTTGATTATTGATGTATTTTTTTTTCAATAATGAAGATGGTGGATTTTTTTTTATTCCAAGAAAATAATTTTCCTTGTTTTTAATCACATTTTTTTCATATTTATTTTTACTCAAATTGAAAATTCGTATCTGGGTTTCTTCTTCATTGTGATATATTCTTTGTAAAATATCGATCTACATGTAGCTTATTGTGTTTTGTTGATTTTTTTTTTTTTTTGTGTTTAATAGATTATTATGACGAACATGAGGAACTGTTGAGACAATTTGACATGAACATGGCATATGGGCCGTGCCTTGGGATGTCTCGGCTTGCACGTTGGGAGCGTGCTCAACGTTTAGGTCTAAACCCACCGAATGAATTTGAGGGACTGTTGAAGGCTGAAATGGTTCAATCAGAATGCTGGTGGGATGGTCGCGTTTAGAAGTTCTAGTATTATGCTTTGGTGTAACAATGGAAGCTAATGTATGACTGCAAGTTGTGCTTTTAATCTGTAGTGTTCTGTTCAGCCTCTGGCTGTGTTAGTGTGAACTAGTGAATTTGCTGATCTTAATCAAATGCTTTTCTTGACGTAAATGTTGTGTGTTGTAAAAATTTGAGCAGTGGCCCTTTGTGTGGATTACGAGATTATGTGCTGTTCCAACTAGGGCTTGTTTGCATCTATGATGTTGAGCAACATGGAGAGTTTTTTAATCATGAATGTGTCTAATTATTCTGTTTTAGCATGTCGTAGAGAGCCTTGTGATCAGAATTTAACAAAAAAGTAGATATCGCTCTATATTTCTTGTTTAAATTTTGAATATCATGATTGACTGCTGGAGTTTCTACATAAATGAGCATGGTTATCAGCAAATGATGGAAGAGACCTCAAGAACTTGTCAGCACGTTCCTAGCTTGTTGGAACAGTACAGGTACGATTTAATGATAAATTTTTCCTTTCGATTGTTCAATGGATTGTCTGCAAGCGATATTCATGAGATATTTCAGCTGTTTGACTGGTCTGGCTCTTGGTTCCCATCGTGTGGGAAATATAAAAAATCCATGGGCACAAAGAGAAGATTTTCTTGTGGGGCTAGGGCAGGATATTCAAAGTTATTCGCTCCCTATTCCAGTCTTTTCCCTTTTTTGAGAATGTATTCGATCTGTTAATACCACCAAACGAAGCAACAAGCAATAGGCTTGCAACACAAGGAAGCATCATTCGCGCAGGAAAGGAATCTTATCTTCTGGTATTATAATTTTACTCGGGATTTGACAACTTATGAAGGCCCTTCAATCTGCTCCAGGCATCCCCCATTTCGAACAATCTCCAGTTCTACAAGTGATCAAAATGCCTTCCATTTTGTCCTTATTTTGGTTGTTTGGTCATTGAAGAAAACACTGCCAATCTACCAGACATTTGAATGCTCCCACTTCACCTCCCTCTCTATCAGGAGAGAAAAAAGTCCTTTTGTAAACCAAAAGATTGGCTCCGTTAGAAATCTAAGAGGAGAAGAAAGACCAGTATTACACCATTTAATGTGGGATTTCTGCTGTTGGTACGTATGAAAAGAGATCCAACAACACGATGTCGCAATATATAGCATTCAAGATATCACAAAGAAATTCATGTAAGGCTGCAACTACCACTAAGCATACATTTTTCTGGAGAATAAACACCTAGTATACTTGTAATTAGACATAGCGGGAAATGTGGTATAAAAGAATATGCCGTAGAAAATCACCGCAACTATAATCCTACTCCTTTTTCGTGCTGGTTTTTGCCTGCTTATCGTCAGGAATGCATGATGACCAATAAATTGGCAAGAGTGTGCAGACTGCCTGTATTAGAAGGGCCTGAGGAAATCCTGAAAAATCACTGCCAGTAACTCCAACAAATGATGAAAGTGCAACTCCAAGGTATCCACTCACTATGAATGAAAGGGCATTAGCAGAAGCCACAAGAACCATCAGGGATCCTTCACATCCTGAAGGGCAGAGCTGTGCTATTAAAATATTGAATGGCAGAATCTTGAAGAAGAATAGAACCTCCAAAAGGCCTGAGAAGACTATAACATACAACGAATCTGGCACGCCCATATTCCGATAAACTCCCTTAACAAATAGCAGATCAGAAAGCATGAATACTGCCATTACTCCCTGAATGGCTGCAATTAACTTCTTTGATGGGACTGACTTTAAATAGCAATTGTAGATTATGCTCCATAGAAGCATTGCTGCCTGGCCAAAAACCTTAGAGATCCCCAACACAGATGAATTGATGTTCAGATACTGTGTTTGGTAAAAGAACATGGTTCCTGTTAGTGCTGGGATTATGGCATTAGATGCTGCCAACCATGCTATTGAGTAAGCAATCTCAGGTTTCTGTAATGCAACTGAAAGATCTGAAAGCTGTTTTCTAATTCCAACCCCGGATGAACTTTTGGGGAGGTTAAGTGAGCTTTCATGGACAGTGATTGTAACAAACAATTGCAGAGCAACAGTAAGGCTGAAAATGAGGAACATGGCTTGGGCACCGTATCTGTTAATGGCAATGCCACCAAGCAGGTTTCCAAGGACACCACCGGCAGAGGAAGCAATCCACACAAATGATTGCAGCTCACCTGAGGAAGATGACTGAGAAGTTTTAGGAGACATGGTGAGCTGCTTTCCTATCCCAGCAACAATGGCATCATTTGCAACCTCAGCTATTGAAGCACCAAGATTGCTAAGGAGGAGACATAGACTCAAGGTGAAGATTGAGATGCCTGATGGAGAGAGGATTGCTATAGCTAGCCATGAAACTGCTTGCAAGAAAGCTGCAATAAAGAAAACATGTTATGAAGCGATTTTGAGTTATATCATGAAAGAGATATAACAGAACCATGCATATTTGTGTAGAATCATATCCATCAGTTCTCCATGGTACCAAACTTTTTCCTTGCAGGCAAATTAGTAAAAGATTTTTTAGTTGCAATTCATTACTTCTCTATTTCATAGCTATCTTCATCAAATGACATAAGTTGTTCCATGAGCAAAAGTATAAGGATAAAATTATCGTGAAGGTGGCAGCTGGGGTGATTCAAATAGATAAACATGCGAAGCAGGAATATTACAAGTTAATACAATTTGAAGAAGCGATGAGATAATTCCCCTGAAAGTCGAAAACAGATTCAAGCAGTTTTATCCTAAATCACCTGTTAGATAGTATTTAGAACTTAAATAATACCAAAAAAAAAGGTTGTTTCTTGAAACTTAAGATGCATCTGTGCTCTGCCTGTCAGCCTTTACTGACAAGAAAAGTAGTTTGATAAGGGATCCAACCATCATTTCTCAACATGCAAGCCCTCTTTATCAAGGAATATAGAACTTATCCAATGAGTGAAAGGCATAGGTTAAAATCATCATGAGAGCAGTTTAGCTGCTGCAATGAAAACATCTTGAAGCTGTAACTATTGAAATCCTCCTCCCTCCTCACCACCGCCACTAAAATGGAAGGAAACAGAACAAAGCATGCTAACTATCGAAACATACAGCCTCGGAAAGAAGTCTCTTCGCTATAACCAGATCGACATTGCAGACTCTTGGAACCAATGTTCCTATAGAGGTATGACTCTAAGAAGAGAGAGAGAGAGAGAGAGAGGCTTCAGAGAACAGCAAGACTCGTGCAGACCATTCAAGCCTGAGTCTCTGATTTTGGTTGCCCATTTAAAAATTAACTACCCACACGCAAACAGTATCTTAAATAAATTGCAAGGACTGAGGAAGCTCTCCAAATAAAAAACATCACCTGGTTCAATTTTCAAACAGGTATATGGTGGCCAGCACATGTTTCAAAAAAAATACTAGAAACTTGTCCCTTGAGAATGGCACAAACAAAATTATGTAACTCAAACTAACCACACACTCCGAACTCAACCTTGGAAACATCCTTAATTCTTTTTATACTATAAATAAAAAAGAAGTAAATTTGCTAACTGAATTCTAAGAGAACAACAACCAGCGGAACTCCTTGTACAAATACAAAAGCACACTCATAAAACAAACAACATTCCATGTAAACCCTGCATTGAACGTCCAAAAACTTATATTTCCATAACAAAATACTCAAACTTTTAAAATATCTTAATCAGATCAAGAAAAAGGTAAATAAATAAATAATGACACCCCTGCTGCCTTTACTTTGATCCCAGGTAAGGTCTGGAACCAAATAAAATAAAACCAAACAAGTGAAACACAATTCAATCAAACACATCAATGAACAGCAAGAGAAAGAA
>Ga0325403_1002803_pt1 | contig 15609 bp, 9 predicted proteins | sample PopdelMetagenome_19_FD_205665 | JGI IMG/M metagenome (GOLD analysis project Ga0325403, IMG submission 205665) | Populus deltoides microbial communities from Bellville, Georgia, United States - Xylem-PdKOR-R4 | ecosystem: Host-associated > Plants > Phyllosphere > Stem > Wood/Secondary xylem...
GGTATCTCCTTTCTAATCTTAGCCGTTTCTTTGTCCTTTCACTTTCAATAGTTAATCACATCAATCAATCCTTTGAATTGTGAGATATGCCTACATTTAAAATGAACATTTACCATAAATTAAAGCTGTCTTATATTATCAGATCTATTATTATAAAACATGCTCTAGTTAAGGAGTTATTAATACTTCAAGTGCAAAATGATGATATAAAACCTTGATAAAAATGCACTTTTAAGTACTAATCATTGGCCAAAACCATTATTTTACGGTCAAAATCAAGTTCACCGCGTCGAAATTGGTTTATTGAGATCAAGTCTATCATTTTATGATCAAAATCAGGTTTCCCATCAAAATTAGTCAAAACCATCGTTTTGCAATCAAAACTAGTGGTGTTCAAAAAAACAAACCATCTATAATATTTGCATTATCTGACTTGACACACCCATCAAAGTTAGATAATATGGATATTATAGATGATAATGAGTCGAAAAACCTAGGAAATCAATATCAAGGGTCGAATGGTGGATCAAGATTTTTGAAACTCAGTCTACTCAACCTAACCTATAAACCCTATAGTAAGAAACATAATTTGTTGTTATATGTTCTATCCTTTTTCCACAATTGATTCTTTTATTTTATTCAATTGTTAAGTTGATGTATTAAAGCTAAATTATTTGTTATAGCTTATAACAAGTTTTGAACTAATTTATCAAGCAAAAATCTTAGTTCTAATTAAGCCTAACCCTTGAAAATTAAAAATATAAGTTCAATATGTGGATATTTGTGATATCCATATAAAACATTAACCCATCCCGATATATCTAACCCTTCAAATCTAAACAAATTTGAATAAATCGAGTTTATAATTTGTAAAATATTAGAAGTTGGGTTGAATATATTTATAGGCCTAAACTCTAATCAATTATATCTATAAATACCTGTAGTCAAAATCAGATTTGCAAGTCAAAACTAGTCAAAAATGATTTACCAAAGTCAAATTCATTATTTTGTGATTAAATCATTTTTTAGAGTAAAAAAATATTTTCAATAGTCAAAATTTATTTTTTGGTGATGACAAATAAGATGTAATTAATAATATCCCATCTTACCTCCTCTTCACTTGGATATATATAATATATCCAAGTGAAGAGGAGGTAAGATGGGATATTATTAATCGTTGGGTGATGCATTATGTGAAGAAGTTTAGAAAACAAAGCTTTGCCAAATTAATTCAACCACCCATATTATGTTTGTTCTCTACTCTTTTTTTTTTTAAAAAATAAGAATAAGAAATCATGGCTCTTGAAAAAAGAAAGAAAAAAGGGAAGAAATCTTGTCGTTCATCCCAAAACACTAAATAAATCTCAACCGTTGATTTAGAAACCTAGCCTAAGCTCACTCACCCAATCATACCTCACTGTAGAATAAATTTAAGATAATTTAGATTTGGATAATTGGATCAAATCAAGCATGACCTGAACCACCTAACCAAGTGAGCCTATGTATTCACCATAGACCATGTCATACCAGAGCCTAGTTCGCGTCTCTTTCTTTCTCCTCATCGATGGTGAAACCAACAATGTTTCTCTTTTATCCGACCACAAAACACCTTGAGACCACCACAAAAAGAAATGACACTTTTCCCAGACCAAAACCCATGGTGTTCCCATCATCAATTTTGTTGTTAGTGATTACTAAAAGTAATAAAATAAAAGGACCAAATCGAACTTCATCATTATTTATCTCCCTCCCTGGTTGGCTGTGAGATACACAACCACCATTAGTGAACAAACAAGATTGATAGCTTGATGGTGGATTGTTCAACATGCCAAAAATATTGTCAAAATGGTCACCAAGCACCAAAAATAGAGGCACGTGAGACACACGGGTCAAGTGAACAATGCAAGTGCACTATAAGGGGCAAAATTGTAATTTCATTATATAAGAAAGGCAAAATAGTAATTTTACTTAGATCAACAACTTATTTTATTGTATTTTATTCTACTAGTATTTACAATAAAAATAAATATACTTGTATGTGTATCATATTTGATTGAATAAAGTGTTTGCAGCACACATTAGCGTGCCACACCTAAGGGATATGAGACCCTGAGTAAATTTTGAAGAGAAATAAGGATTGTATCAACGTTCTATGATGAAACTAGGATGATGGGACTATGATTTGATTTTTAAGAATTGTCCAAGACGATTATTAATCCTGATGTTTACCTAATCATACTTGAATGATTTATCAACCATTTATTTCTATAACTAATTATTTGATCAATTGTTTTCATGGATGATTACTTATTGATTTCTTGATTGATTGTATATAAGGCATCTTCATGAATTGTTTTGTCAAATGAAATCTCAAAATTTATTTTCTAATTTTGATTGTATGTTTTAATTTTTCGATTCAAGATGACTTGATGAATATTGATTGCTTGATTATTTTTTAATCTTAACCATCGATATGAGGTGAATTTTAAGAATTGTTGAATTCATAAAAAAAATCTTATAATTTTTTATTGGTTCATCCATAAGCGGTTCATTTTGATCGACCTTTTTCAAAATCTTGTGTTCAATTGGGTCACCCATGAGTAGTTTGTTTTGATCAATTGATTTCAAATCCAGTGATTTTATGATTGGTTCATTTTGACTAATCCTTTTTCAAAATCTTGTGTTTAATTGCTTCACTTATAAGCAATTCATTTCGACCAATTGATTTCAAAACCTACATTTTTTTATTAGTTCACTCATGAACAATTCATTTTAGTTATTCATTTTCAAAATCTTGTGTTCAAATTGGTCCATCCAAGAGTAGTTTGTTTTGACCAATTGGTTGGAAAACCTCTTTTTGTGATTGATTCACCTATGAGTAGTTTGTTTTGACCAATTGGTTAATTGATTAAACTTGTGTTTTCTAGTTGGTTTACCCATGAGTACTTTATTTAACTAATTTTATTTTCTAAAGCTTGTGTCGATTCACCCTTATCGGTTCATTATTGATCGATCATTTGAAAACATATTTATATTATATTTCATACACGTAATTTCTTTTATGTGATAAAAATTTTCATGTTATATATATATATATATACATAAAAAAAAAAACCCAAAGGGATGGTTGGTTTTTGTTAATGATGATATTTTATGTGTAGTCTGTGTTTGATTCCATTAGGTTTGATGTTTAGCCTTGCGTTAAGAATGTAGTAAAAATCAAGAATCCTATCATTTACATTTGATAATTAGAATTTTATATGCTTATGTGTTTATTTTATTATGTGCGCTACCAAGTCTTGAGGTCACCATTTTTCTAATAAAGATGTTCTTATGTATTTGTTACTTTTTTACAACAAAATAAGAAAATAGAAAGGCCAAATCAAACTTCATCATCACTAACCTCCCTCTCTGGTTGGTTGTGAGATAAACAACTACCATAAATGGATGGACAAGATCAAGAGCTTGTTGATGGAATGTTTAACATGCTAAAAATATTGTTAAAATCATCACCGAGCCATTGACAACAAAGACACGTGAGACACACACGCTAAGGGAACAATGCAAGTGTATTGTTAGGGTGGAAATTATAATTTCACTATCTAAAAAGGGAAAATAGGAATTTCACTTAGGTCAGCAGCATTTCAATAATTCACAAATCTAATTTTTATTTTATACTTGTATTTTATTTTATTCTTCTTGTATTTGTAATTAAAATTAATTATACTTGTATATGTATTTGTGAGTATTTGATTGAAAAAAGTGTTCACGACACATTCGAACGGTCTAAGACCCTAGGTAAAATTTGAAGATAAATAAGGATTGTATCATTGTCCATAGACAAAGTATCCTTACCACAATTAATTTTAGTGTTGGTAGTTTTCAAGAATGGTCTTCCAAATAAGATAAGAGTGTTGGTGTTTGAGGAATCATGTTCCATATCAAGAATATAAAAGTTGTATGGAATAACCAACCTATCAATCTTGATTAGGACATCTTCTATTATACCAAGTGGATAAACAAAACAACGATCCGCAAGTTGTATTACAATACTAGTTTTAATCAAAAGCTCAAGACTAAGAGAATCATAAACATGTTTAGGTATAACATTAATGGATGCACCCAAATCATAGAAAACCCTTTTAAAGCTAGCATTACTAATAACACATGGGATAGTAAATGCATTTGAGTCCTTTTGCTTTAAAGGAAAATTCTTTTAAACAACAATAAATACAACTTCACTTATATTTATCGTTTTATAGCCTTTTAACTTGTAAGCTTTTTTGGTAGTACACAGCTCCTTCAAGAATTTGATATATTTGAGAATTTGTTTGATAGCATCAATCAAAGAAATGTTGAGTTCTACTTTTTTTAAAACCTCTAAAATCTTCTTTTTTTTTGTTATCTTTCTTAGACCTAAAAGAAATCAAAGAAAAGGGAGGGATTTTTTTGAAATTAGAATTCATTGAGTTAGGACTTACTTTTAGAGTATTGGTGGTTATTTTAGTTTGTGAAAAAGTAGGTTTTTTCTTCTTTATGCTCAATTTGATTTCTATCTCTTTTTCTTTTTTCATCTCAATTTGTTTCGACCTTTGCTCTTTAAGTTATTTCCTACTCTGTAGTGTGATCGCACTAACATTCTTTTTTGGAAGGACAATTTTCTGTTGATTTATGCTTCTAATTTCCCTACACTTGAAGCTACTTGTCCCATTTTCTTCTCTAAGTTCTAAATGCTTGACCTTGTTTCCTATTGCTAAGACATGATATTTTGTTGTAAAGTCATAGTGTTAGATGCTAAGGTTCTCATCATCTCATGAAGATCATCACTCGATGACCTTATAACATTGAAATTTGTAAATGCAAGGGGTTGTCTCACTTGATAATTCTGTTGGGGATGAAATCTATAGGGGTGGAACTGTCGACCTTGTTTGCCTTGTTGAGGTAGGTTCCTATAGTGTAAGTTCAGATAATCTCTCAATCCGGGATTGTACGTGTTAGAAAAGGGATTATATTTATGTTGAGGCTAGCCATTGAATGCTCCATCAGTTGCATTAGCTTGTTCAATGTAATCTTCTTGTATTATTAGGCACATATCTGAAGCATGACCTTGTAACGAGTATATGCTACAAACTTTCACTTGTTATACATTTTCACAAGCCAAAGAACGCACAAGAGAAGTAAGATTATTAAATTTATTCTTAAGGTTAACAATACTTATCTCGTTTACTCATTTGCTTAAGAAGTCTTTATGGGTGCCAAATTGTTTCGAGTTGGCTGCTATATTTGAGATCAATTGTGCAGCCTCAGGATATTTTATCTACCAATCCCTTTATTTTTTGCATCAATGATACTACGCTCAATAGGTATCAATCTTTCAGGTATAGGAGAAAAGAGTGAGAGTTTTCTTCTTATTTCTAGCCGCCTCCTTCTTTTTCTTTCTATCTTTCTTTTTATTTGATAGAAAACCCTAATCCCTCACATCCCTCCAATTCATTTGTATCCTCTAAAATAATAATATTTCTTTTCAAAGTAAACAATCTACATTTAAGTAATACAATAACTATTTACTTAAAAAGAAGAAAAAATAGTCTTGTATAAAATCTTCAAGCTTTGACTTTAGACTTAGAGAAGTTAAATTGCCTAAATAAAGACCTTTTCCATACAAAGAAATAATTGTCACTTCGGTTTGGATGCTTAAAAAGTAAGTTGAACTTGTTTTTTCACAAAACCTATCTGCTGACAAAATTTATAAGTTGTCTTAAAAAAATCATATCTCTCTCATATGGGTTTCTTTTCTGCTTCAATTTGATAGGTGGATAGGTCTTTGAGTAGAGAGACTTAAACAAGCTACATCCAAACTTTAAAGTCTCCTCCTATGTTAGGGCATAAATGGCAGGCCATATATGATTGAAACCTTGACTAAACTAATTGGTTATGATGTTTTAGGCTTGGTGATAAAAAAGTTTAGTTTTAAGAGTTATCATGATATTGTTATTCTATGATTAAAGCAACAATAACACCTAAGAAGAGGTGAATTAGGTGTTTCACTAATAATAATAAATATTGCAATTAACTCAATTAAACACAATTAATTAAAAATATAATTAAAGTGGTTAAAGTAAAGAATATAGAGATAGAGATTGTAAACTTGAATTCAATTCCACATATGATTTGGTTCCAAACTGGTTGGTAATATCTATGAATTTGATTTATAAAAAAGAATTGAAATAAAACATACTTTTTACAACCCTTTTCATGAATGTAAAATATATTATGTAAAAAAAATAAAAGAATATATATTGGATAATTTTATTAATTGGTGCTATGAAAAATTATAAAGTTTGATCATTCATCTTTGTTTTTTTTTTTTTTTACATTTTATCAAAGTTAAAATTACAAGTTGACTCATAAGATCATATGATTTTATAAGTCAATTTATATTTAGAGTGCAAAATCGAGTCAAAAACTCGAACACCAATATAATCAAACCTGACTCGGGTAAATCCTTACAAACTTGTGATTTTGCATTGATTTTATGAGTTTTGATGGAGTATAAATACTACTTTAATTAACTCCTTTCTCCCAAATTAAACCACAAAAACCATAGCTCACTTCTCTCTCTATCTTTCAAATAATGTGAGATGTCTCTCTCTTTCTCTCTTTTTTTTGTTGTATTTAAGGATAAAAAAGCTTGGTAAAAGACACGTTTAAGGGTTGTTGCTGGTAATTTGGTATTTAATTTTTTTTTGTTTATGTGATTTTTTAAATTTTTTTTAGAACTTGGTTGTTTCTTTATATTATTTGCTGCAGGGTAGTTTTTACTCTTCAAGACTAATAAATTAGATGTAAATTAGATGTGTTGCTGGTTTTTGGTTTGGTTTTGATTTAGCATAGATCTGATTGTACTACACCTTTATTGAGATCTATATTAAATTTTGTTTAGTATGGGTGTGTTTTGCTTCTTATAGTAATATTCATTCTGATTTTCTGTTCGTGAAGTGATTGCTAATCTATTTAGGAGTGTAATTGCGGTTATTTTTTAAAGTAATTTTTTTCACTTTAAAAAATATTAAAATAATATTTTTTTATTTTTTAAAAATTATTTTTGATATCAGCGCATCAAAATGATTTAAAAATACAAAAAAAATATTAATTTAAAGTAAAAAAATAAAAAATATTTAAATTTTTTAAAATATTTTTAAAACATAAAAATAAACAGGACAACTATTGTGTTGGATGATAAAGTTTTCTTTCTTACTAATATTTATTAGGCTCTTCGTTGTATCTGTCAAAGTACCCACTTCTTTGCATTGCTGGCTTCCTGTAACTAATAAATTTCGAGTGCCTTGAAAGTTAGCCTATTAGCTCATCTCCTTAATGGCTTTGGTCCTTGGATCTCCATTCTTTACTCTGCGGTTTTCTTTTTTTCTCCTAATCTTCCCTTCAGAGATGTTAAATGCGCGGCACATTGTTCCCTGTGAATTCTAGGTGCTTCGCTTGTGAACTGAAATTGCTAATGCCTGATTACCTTCTTCTTTCAACGAGAATTAAAAAAATTGGAACTTGTTTATGTTCTCAATTGTCGTCGAGCAAGTAGTGGTGTCTTTTGTGCCAAACGGCGTAGATTGCAGGCAGGGAAGGCTCTGTTGCTGGTAGGTTTAGCTAGTGATCATCACATTATGAACTTAACTTAGTTTTCTAAATCCGTCTGAAGTTCTGAATGGAAGAGATAAGTGTTCTTTCTTTGTAGTGTTAGAAAGGAAATAATGAGAGTTATGGCCATTTGCGAAATGTGATATCATAAAATGCTTCTCAGACTGCTTGAAGGTGTGATACCTGTGTAAACAAGACCTCCATTTCTTGTCTGTTGTAGTTATCAATCTCTAGCAATTAGCACTTTGTCACGTGTTGACAATATTAGTGATGGTATTGTTAGTAACCCCTTAATGTTTAAGCTTGAACATAACTCGCAAGTAAGAACAACTCACACACAATTTTTTTATTTTTCGTCTCCATGACATAGTATTTTACTCGTTAATACATAACAAGAAGGTGGTGGGATAATTTGTTACTTAAGTTGGGTGTATGTAGGTAAAACAGCCTTGAAAACAATTGTACTACATATACACTAAGCAAGAATACAGCAGGTATTCCCCAATTATACTTACAATACTCAATTTTCCAAGCAATCCGCCACCCAACTTCCTCCAGACAGTTGATACTCCAGTTAAAGCTCTTCTATTTAAATTTGATTTTCCAGCTGAAAACAATCCCGGGCAGTTTCACTATTGAAATCATCAACTCTCTTTGAACTGGCTTATTTCCAAACACTGATCAGTGAGCACCAATAGCCCTGTTCACCAAACAAATCCCAACGTATAATTGTCAGATCCTCTGACATACAAAAACATCAAAAGAGATCTCAAAGAATCCCCGTTTGAATAAGACTCAATGAGAACCTACTTTCTTCTTTTTTTTCCCTGAATTGAAAAACATCAGAAATTTAACAAAGAGGTGGTGCTTGCAACCAAATTAGCACACAAGATTCAATTAAACAAGTGTTCAGTTGCATTGTTAAGGCCCTCAACCTAACTTGGCAGATTAGAGTTGCACCAAAAGTGGAGGACTCAAGTTTGAAACACCCACTCGGGATGGTCTTCCGTCAGGTTGACAAAAAATAGTGCACAGTTATATTAAAACCTCAAGATTTCAGAAGGAAGATTATGCAAATATGTTTGTAACTCAAGCATAACCATGAAGTCCTTGTCAATTGATCGTGTTGGAAGTACATGCTTAGTTATTTATTAATCAATGAACTGATTTGATGGTGAAAATAAGTTAAACGCCATATGCTTAAGAAGGATGTGACTGGAAATAAAAGATTAAATAGTAGTTAAGTATATCATCGTGAGAGAGAGGGAGGGAGAGAGAATTCTTGTAATCAACCATGAAAATTAAATGGAAAATGAACCAAAGACCAGACATGTTACAAAGCTAAGACAGCCACGGGTGAGAACATAGATATCACTATTCTCTGCCATGAAAATCATCACCCTGTTTAGATCAGGTTTAGGGAGATGGATGGAAATAATCCCTGGCCAGATTTCAGGCTAGAGAAAGACAACATGAGAATCCCAGAACCTGATTATGTATGTTTGTGTATCGAATGCTATAAATCTCGTGATTGTTTCTTTATTTGTATATCATGTGTTATTACTTTACAATGCGAGAAGCATACTAATTGTATGGGCTAACTTATTTAAAAAAAAAAACAATAGGCAAGTATGAACTTCTTTCACATCATATTATGATCTAGACACTGATCTTACGATAAAATAATTTAACCAGCAGCTTTCAAGTTTCTTCATGGGAAATTCCCTATGAGAGAATGAGGATTCATATTCTCAACAAGGATAGGAATGCAAGGACACAAGAATCATCATCAGGTATGGGGTGGAAACAAGGCAATTCCTATTGCCTCCATAATCCATATAGAAAATAATCAAATCAAGGATATGTTTGGGACTGAAATTTCAGTCACAGACCTGATTTTGTGAGGTAGATACAATAAATAAAGCATGCACCCGAAGCATATTTCTATCTAGTTTTTTTATTTTTGGAAAAAAAAAAAAGCTTCTTCTTAACAAATATATTTACACAGGGAACTTACTTGAAGAATCATGGACAAGCTGAACAGTTGCTCACATTTTTTTCAGGATTACTCACTCAATAGTTCCCATGATGGACCAAACAAGAAGATTGGAATGCTTAAGTGAGTCATGACTGCATATTCTCCCGAACACGAGAAGCTAGCCTTCGCATAGACTGATAATCAAAAGAATCATCAATATCTGTAATAGTTGATACAAAATCCATGGCTTCTTTGAATTTTTTTGCTTTACAATAACCATCCACGACAATTTTGTAGGTTAGCTCATTTGGCCTGCAATCGTGCTTAGTCATGTAGCTAAGCACTTCAGCTATTTCTGCAAACATTCCCTTTGCTGCATAGCCACTAACAAAAGTATTGTATGTAACTATACATGGTCGAATTCCTCTAGATATCATCTCGGATAGAGTTCTTAGGGCTTCATGCATAAGTCCTTGTCTACAAAAGCCTTTAATGACAGTGTTATAAGAAATAAGGTCAGATTTGCCACCAGAGTTTTGTAGCTCCCTCAGAATCTCTTCTGCTTTCCAGCACTCTCCTCCTCTGGCATACAGGTCCATTAAGCTATTGTAAGTAACAAGATCTGGCTGCAGTCCACACTCTTGAATCAAATGCATTATTTCATGGGCTCGGTCATGCATGTTTTTCCTGGAAAACATAGAAAGCATTGAGTTGAAGACAACTAAATCTGGTTTGTATCCATGCTTTTGCAATGCTTGAAAAGCCCTTTCCATACCCGCTAGTGCTCTACACTTGAAGTTTGCAAGAACAAGGGTTCTCAAAAGCATCCAACTGGGAAAGATATGACCATCATAAATATCCTTTTCAATCCTATTTATTCCTTTCACGTACCCTCCCTTTGCATAAGAATTGAGAATTAATGAGTACGAGGTTTCACTGGGTTTGAAGCCCTTATTCTTCATGTCTTTGATGACTGATTCCGCTGTTCTCCAGTCCCCTCGTCGAGCCAGGGCATTCAGAAGAGCATTGTAGGTGGCAACAGAGGGAGTAAATCCTGCTTCAAGCATTTCGTTGTAAATTTTTTCTGCATCAATATCTGAACCACAACGGCCAGATGCAGTAATCAAAGTATTGAATGTATCTCTATCAGGCTCAAAACCACAACTTTTCATTTCCTGAAAAACCCTTTTTACGTATTTGTGCATACCCTTATTACCACACATGGAAAGCATTGTGTTCCATGTTATACGATTAGGAGCACATCCATTTACTTTCATATCACAGAGTATCTTCATCATTTCCTCTGATTGTGACTTCTTCCCTAGCATCCCAAGGATAGCATTGTAAGTGCACACATTAGGAGCACAGCCGGACTCCTTCATCTGGTCATACAAACTTAGAGCTTTGTCCACTTGTGCTGCTCTGCCATAAGCATTTATCATGGTGGTATATGTAACAGCATTTGGTTTAATCCCATTTTCAGTCATTGTGTCTATTAAAGCTGCTCCTTCCTCGTAGAATCCTGCTCTCACATAAGCCGCCACAAGCTCATTATATGTCACAGCATCAGGTGGACAATTATTATCTTCCATTTCTTTCATGATGCTCAAAGCCTCTGAATAAATCCCCGCCTTCCCAAATACTTGCAGAAGAGCATTATAAGTAACAGTTCCTGGAGCATATCCCTGAGACTTCAATCCAACAAAGAACTCTTTTGCTTCATCCAACAAGCCCTCCCTCCCACAAGCAGATATAACAGTACTGCAAGTAAACTCATCAAAAACAAGTCCTTTACTTCTCATCTCATCTAAGAGACCTAAAATCTTATTCCAAGACCGACCCATCTTCCCATAAACATCAAGCATGACATTGTAAGTGACCAAAGTTGGCGACAAGCCTGACTCGTTCATTTTCTCAAAAATAGCAACAGCCCTCTCATACTTGCCACATCGCGAATATGAGTGCAGAATGGTTGTGTATGCTCGAACATCAAGCGAGTAATCATCAAGGGGAATCACATCAAAAAGTTTTGATGCCATAGAATGTTGTGACTCCCTACCAAGAATCCTAGCCATTAATTCAACAGCCTGATTATCTAAATTCACATTTCCAGTGCCTAGATTCAATACCAGCCATTCAAACAACAAAATGGCTCTTCCACAATCGCCAGAAAGGTCTAGTGCTTTCAAGACACCAATCAAATCAACTTGAAGCAACTCAAACTTGCAAGACTCAAAGAAAGCATTCAAACCACCCAAAGGTTGTTCCTTTATTGAATTTAGCAGCAACTTACCCCTTTTCGACAAAAATTCAAGTGACTCATTTTCAGATAAACCCTCTTCTTTCTCAACTTCAAACTCAAGAACTGAAACTGAAGTCGAAATGGGCTTTCTACTTGGGTTCTTATAAAGCTGTTTGTGACTAGAAGAATCATTGGAAATTTGAAGAGAAGGGAATTGGGTTTTGTTTAATTTGTGATTGGGTGGGGGAGAGAGGTGGAGGAGGTGTTGGAGGAGAGAGTCAAAATGAAAAGAGGATTGAGGAGAAGGAGGAGGTGGCAGTGTAGCAGAGCTGAATTTTAATGGTGGGTTATTGGGTAATGGTGGTGGCCTGTTTACTGGGATAGGATACACTGGTTTGTTTGCAAACAGACTGCTTTCCATGGCATAGAGGGTTAAGCAGAGAGGAGGGTTTTTTGGGGGGTTCGAAAGTTATTAGAAATGATTGATTTTGAGCACAAGATAAGATGGCGAACAAGGTGGGTTTTTTTTTTCCGGTAATGGATCATGTAAGGGTAAGGTGAGGATGGTTGGTGTTTGTTTGGGCTATCAAAAGACAAGATTCTTGGACTCAGATCCTCGGTAAACTCACTCTCTCTACATACACAACCCCATCTATTTCAAAGAGACTGTCGTTTAATGGAACCATGCTTTTAAAACTACCATTCAAATTGTAATCCGATACAAAAAAAAAACACACACACACACACTTTAAACTATTATCCAAAAAACTAATCCCTAAAACATGGGTTCCTATTTATTCATTATAATAGTATAATCATTATTTTGCTTCATGATCATTTTATATTTTTTAGAGGTAAAATGATTTTTTTACCATGATACAATTATATTTTGAGGATTATATGAGGTTATTTTAGTAATTGTATTTTTTAATACATAGTAAAATTACTAATGTAATCATTGAATAAAATAATTCAATGACTTTTGCACATGGGCGTTTTTGTATTTTCATATTTTATAGAACAATATAATTACTATATTATCCTTACTATTTGAATTTTTTAACCTTGGGTTCAAGGACTTGGTTGTAATTTCATCATGGTTTGTTTGTTATTATTGTTTAGTCATAATGACATTTTCAGTTTTGTATAAATTAAAAAAATGAAAAAGCTGCTTGTGCAGGTGACACAAGCGTCAGCTGCTCCATTGCCTTCTAGTGACACATGCGGCTGACTCCAATGGTTGTAACTGTGATTTCGTCGCATTATTTGATTCGTCTCGGCGTCCCCTTTCTTTTTAGGTGGCGCGTTTATGGTGGTTTGTTATCTTTTTTTTTTTTTTGCTTTGACAAGTTTTTGAAATTTATATTTTGAAATTGATTTATAATAAATTTCTTGTTAGGACCCGAATCTAGAGTTTCATATGTTGCGAGCTTTTTAAGATTTGATCATGTTTATGATATTTGTCTAGGTTTGCTTGTTTTTTACAAATGTTTTTAATTTCACCCCTATAATTTTTTTTATCTTTAAAATTTGGACCTAATTCTTTTAATTAATATTTATTTTATCTAGGATTATTTTTTATTTTTTCATTAAAGTGCATCCTCCTTTTATTTTATCAAATTTTATCTCCATTCTTTTTATTGCTTTTGCAGGTTTCTTTATTAATATTTTTCTATCAATCTCATCTTTCAAAATTAAATTGGTTGAGAATTATGCTTTTTGATTGAATTTGGGTCAAAATTTTCACAGGATACGACTTTTAAATATTAGACTAGATTTAAGAGGTTTGCCATGCTTTTTTCTCTTTTTCTAAATTTATATTTTCTTATTTTTTATCATTTTTTTAACATTTGTTTTGTTATTTTTTTCAGTTTAATTCTCTCTGTTTTTTTTTTTACCTTTGTTTTCTTATTTTTTTGGGTTGATTTTATTGCGTTAGCCCTCAACAATTTTTTTCTATTTCACCCCTACCAATTTTTAATCTATCTTTTGGTCCTAATTCTTTTAATTGAAAGTTTTTTAAATTAAACTAGGTTTAGAAGGTTTGCCTAAGTATGTTTGGTTTTTCCCCCTATTTTTTAAGCTTATATTTTCTATAAAAAAAAATATGTTTGGCTCTTTTTTCTGGTCATCCTTTAGTTACAAAGAGAAAATCCTTAAGGGTAGAAACTTAGATGACCATATCTCGATATTCTACCATTAGATCGAGATTTTTTTAGGATATGTTATGCTTCTCAACACCCTCTACAATTTGATTGTTAGGAGCTGAAGGATTGATTTATGTTTAGGAGTTATAACCCTAAAAAAATTTCAAAGAAAAACTGTTTGCAGGTTAGTCACAATTGCCATTTGTTTCATCTATTGTCCACCGTTAGATCATACTTCGATTTTAGACATATTTCTTGTCTTTATGATCTTTTCATTTTGAACAATGGATATCAGAATCAAAGACTCTGAATAGAAGTTGTTCATCATTGAACAATAGACTATCAATTTTCAAGTTAGTTTGGTTTTGCTTTAATCTAGGCAAATCTATCCATTTACGTGATCTAACCATTCACCATTGGGATTTGATTAATTTTCATTTAGTTAGGTCTATCCGAACCTACTGCTAGTTTTGAGTGTGTTATAGTAACTCATTGAGTTACTATTTAGGCTACTGTAACAAATTATGAAAGCTTAGGAAATGAGTTTTGGCTAAGGAAAACATGTTTAGGGAGACTTTAATCTTGTTGAAACTTTTTTGTGAATTAAGTTAGTAAGAATGAAATAAATGAAAAGTGTGGACGATTGAGAAAAACCTATAGTAATCTTTATCTTTATATTGGACCATTTCAAGTGGAGGATAAATTTGAGTAAGTTGTTTGTTATAGGATTTATGTAGAATGATGTTAGAAGATATAATGGATAGAAATGGGTACCTCGAATGGTGAAGAAATGCATGAAAATACTTGGTTGTTTGCTAGACTTGGAAACTGGAATCTAGATGGTTGTGTTACTTGATTTGTATATGGAATTAGAGACTAAAAATGAAGGAATTAGGGGGATGATTTTTATGAAAGTTATAACTAGGGATGTTAGCTTTCAAATGAAACTAAGTTTGCTTAATTTGGAGTTATAAAACTTTATATATGAATTAAAAATTGAAGAAATATCAAATTGAAGCTTGCTAGACAAATTGTATTTATCACCAAAACAAGTAATTTTAGATGTGTTAAGGGTAGAACTATGTTCTCTTCCCTTCATTTAAGTTGTAGCTTAATTTTTTAGTTCTCTAAAAAGGATAGCCACACCTAAATATAAGGTTTACAACTTTAGTTATAAGTAAAATACTAAACAATATTCTAGTATTATAACATTAAGCATTAGACATTATGTACATGTGTGAAATGATAAGAAATTTGCTTTGTTAATAAAACCAAGATTTTGAATTGAATAAGGATGGGAAGTGGAAATTTTCAGTGTTTGTGGAACACTGGTGATGGTTTGATTTTTCTTGGTGCATGAGAGGTTATAAGGACTGCATGTTAATTGGGTACAATTATTTAATAGGAGACCTCAGGTAGGTGCTTGACACCTCATAATTTCTTTTAAAGTTTTATTAATTTTGTAACTTTAAATTCATTTTCAAACTTTTTATGTTGAAAATATAAAAGAAAAGAATGAATAAAGTGAAAGAACTAAAAGAAATTGAATGGTATCCTTATGTGGATGGCCAAATTTGATTGGCGTTCTT
>Ga0325403_1002807_pt1 | contig 15601 bp, 10 predicted proteins | sample PopdelMetagenome_19_FD_205665 | JGI IMG/M metagenome (GOLD analysis project Ga0325403, IMG submission 205665) | Populus deltoides microbial communities from Bellville, Georgia, United States - Xylem-PdKOR-R4 | ecosystem: Host-associated > Plants > Phyllosphere > Stem > Wood/Secondary xylem...
TTGCCTGGATATGTATTTTAACAAGTAAAAAACATTCCGACTCGTGAAATATCAGGGCCCACAAACCTAGCTTACTGCTTCATAACACAGGTGGCTTTCTTCTTTGTGCAACAAATGGTCGTAACTGAAACGGAATAGGAGGACGATGTTTTCCAGAAGTTCAATTATAAAGCATTTCTTCTCTCTGTTTAATTTGGTGGATCAATAGAATCGGTTTCTGATGCAATGAAGTGATGACAAAAGGTTTTTAGCAAGCAACAGATATTAACCCAACCATTGGTCCGAGACACCATGGACGCTTCTTTTATATATATAATTTGCAATTTGTGCCGAAAGAAAATTCAATGATCATAAACAGACTTTCTAAAAATCAAAAGAGCTGCTCTATCCAAAATGGTAAGAATCGAAGTCCTCCAAACAGGCCACCGGTGAAGGCGTAGAGCCCAATTCACCTTCGTGATTGAATCATCCGGTGTGTTATATATCCAAAGGCAACAAGTTCGTGACTTTAGGCCTTTATGTAGAGTGTAGACAATGAATTGGGCCAGCCGAGGGAAATGCAGCAATTCTTCCAGGACAAGGAGAGCTCGAAACAGTAACCAAATTGAAAAAAAAATAAAAATACAGTTTGCTTCCTTGGACTCGATGCCGCATCGTCATGTTCGTGATTCGAACCCAATCTTTAGTACCATATCAAATGATTTTACAAGTTGAATTAGCTATCACAAAAAAAAAAAAGCACCTTGCTAACAACCAAAAACAAATTTCAGATTAATTTACAAGCATTAGAAGCAGAAGTTGCAGGAGAATTTTTTTTTTACTCCGACTATTAATTACTATTCTATTGAATAAAAGTGATGAATGGTTGTCATATGTCAAGGACCAGCTTTTCTAGTTCCTTGCCAACTACAAAATCTTATCCTGTTAGACAAAAGCTATATCCATTTTATAGCGCGCGCGCGCACAAAGTTCCATCACCCCAGCACCACGAGAGAATTAGAAGAAAGAAACAGTAATATATTAGGAAAGGTTATGAAACCAGTAGAGCTTCCTGAACGTGCTGAGGAATGTCAAAACATCACAGCTTCGAGCAATTTGCTTGGCCTTGTAATTAATCACAGAGTTTTCTACCATAAAAAGTGGATAACTTTGATCATTTCTATTTTGTTTTTGTTCTTCAAGAACAACCGAACAAACTTGAACACCCCCCCAAAAAAAAAAAAAAAAAAAAAACCTTTAGCAAAAAATACAAATATCTCCTTCACATAAAAAATCCATGATTCCACCCTAAATAACATAGTTTTTTGAAAGTATCTTTTCTGTTAGGGTCTGGTTGAAAAAACTAATAAAAATACCCTTATAAATCCATCTAGTTCCTCTGCTTCTCTAACCTGATGGATAAAAAAAAAGAGCAAAATATGAAAAAAAAAATTGAAATCTGTGTGGAATTAATCATCAATACCCACCAATATTAAAATTCTAATTAAATCAATCATTGAAGATGGGTTGTGCTTTTTTCTTTTTTTTATTAAGAGTCCCAGAGAGAGCAAGAGGAATTGAGAGGCTTTTCATCAACTTTTCCGTAAATTTTTATTGTGCAGGTGTGAATTCGAATAATTATTTTTATCGGTAAAAAACATCATGGGTATTTTATTATTATTATTATTGAAGAGAGTATCCGTTTTCGAACTAAAGTTAGGAAGGCTTTTTACAATTTGACCCATGAGACACCAACAAAGTTGAAGGCTGGTTAAGCACATCACTTTTCCTGTAGTTCATTTGAAGGCTGGTTACATTTATGGGCTACATAAAAAGATTTATTTTCTTCTGATACAGGGCTGCTTAACAGGGTGTAAACATATGATTACCAACCTTCCTACATTGTATCTTGATCTAACAAGCTGGGAAGAACAATTTCTGTTCGCCTGCTACATGCAGGGAGCTACTTCACAGGGCCATAATGTGTGTAAAAAGTCCTCCAATGTTACAACATAAACCAGTACATAAATCAAAACCTATTAATATTTTCTCCATTCCGAGTTGAAGTGATCTAAAACAGCAGAAAGTGTTTATAAAAAAAAACTTTATCACGTGCAAAAGCTGGGGCCAGAAAAAGGTTGGTCCACCGTCAACTTGATGCAGCTTGTGGTGGCGGCGTTGGCTCTTCCACAACTGTCTTTGCCTTCTCTTCGTTCTCAACAGGAACACAAGGCCTCCAAACTGTTTCCTTGCCCACATCCATCAGTGCAATGCCCCTTGCAGACAAATCAGTCCTGATCTGATCACTTTTCTTGAAATCCTGACTTTTCCTTGCCACCGCTCTGTCCTCAATCAGGCTCATCACATCATCTTCTGTTAGTCCTGCTCTCTTCAATGCCTTCCCTTTTAACTGCTGCAAAACCTGTCCCAGGGAAAATCTAATTTTTGCTAACGAATTTCTAAAAGGAGAAAATTCACATTTTACAAATCATTAAAAAAAAAAAAGAATTGGGAACTTTGCATGTGCTAGCTTAGGTTACTATGGCCTTATCCCAAGCCTAGATAAGGAGGGTTGCAGTAGGTTGTTGTATACAAAAGAAATTGCTAAACCTCACCTCAGCGCAAGTGCAAGGAGGAAACAATCCCAGAATTCTCAGAACTTCCGTAACTTCTTTCTTGACTTCGGTAACGGACCGAATCAATGAAAATTGTTGCTTCTTTTGTTGTTTCTTCTGGCAATTATCAAGGAAAGAAGTACACGTTTAATATCCATACATTCACAAAAAAGTGTCCACGGTAATAGAGTGAGATTACCATACCTTAAGCATGCCCAAAGAACCATTTACGACCTTCAAGGCTTCTTGGAAAGCACCAGTCAATAAAGGCCAAGTGTTCAAATCGTCTGACATTTTAGTCTCAAAATCTTCATGTAGCCTAGAAATGCATTTTTGGGCATCAGCAGTAATGGCAACCAGGTTGGCATTCTGTCCTGCGCCTTCCTTCAGACTTCCTTCTTGAAATGGCAATAAAGCATCCTCACAATCTTGCAATGTCTACAATCACGAAATAAATATAATTTACTAGAAGTATGAATACTAATGATATCAAAGTGTCAACATCTGAGTCTGTCACCGAAGGTGGGTGTGGGTGGGTGTAGATGAGGATGCAAGCATAGATTGTGATTCTTTGTGTTGAATCATGGCACTACATTTACCAGAATCAAAGCACAATGATAAGGGAAATGAACAAGTTATTAATGAAGCATATCAAGAAAGGAAAATGAAGAACTCCACAAGAAATTCTACTTTCAATAAATTGCTAACTAAAATCATTCTGGAACTCTGTTTAATATAGCACATGGCAAACTTTACTGTGTAAGCAAGGATGACTATGTAAATTTAACTGAACAGCAAAGCTCTAAAAAACACCAACTCGTGAAAAAGTCTCAACTTAAGGAGACAAACACTGCAAGTTAAATTAAAATTCTGAAGGGAAAAAAGTAGGCTGAGCGGACATACTCCCACCAATATAGGCATGCACAATTCACACATTGACACACACATGAACATAATTTCAAACAGGTGGCCCTCCATGACTGGTTTATGGCACATGAAAACTTTGAAATGAAAAGTTTAGGGAGCATGCATAAGCGTCAAACCTGATAAATGTAGAAAACAGCATCTGATGAGCTTTCCAGCTGCGAAACAGAGTAATTGAGGGGAGAGCGATAGTGTGCACTTATCAAGAAGTGCCTCAAAGCCAGTGGATGATACCGTTCAGTGATCTACAGAAAATTGTAAAGGGAATTGTAAACATATACAACCAATAAGGATGAAATTTCTTTATTTGAAAGAAATTCAATAAGAAAAGGTGCAATGACAACTAAAAATGATTATCAATTTACCTGGCGAATTGTGAAAAAATTACCCAATGATTTTGACATTTTCTCATTGTTATTAGTGACATGACCATTATGCATCCAGTAACTCACGCTGCTCTCTTCACATGCTGCACAGCTCTGGGCAATCTCATTCTCATGATGTGGAAAAATCAAATCAATCCCACCGCCATGGATGTCAAATTTGAAGGTCAGATACTGAGCACTCATTGCACTGCATTCTATATGCCATCCTGGCCTTCCAGGGCCCCATGGGCTCTCCCAACTTGGCTCACCTGGCTTTGCTGCCTGCAAAAGTAGACATTGGATATGGTGCAATGCCAACAACTTTATAAATTTCCAGTGATCTTGAAAGAGATTTATACCTTCCACAATGCAAAGTCAGCAGGGTTACGTTTCCTTGAGTCAACGGCAACACGTTCCCCCGCTCTATTATTTTCTAACCTCTGCCCAGATAACTGACCATAATTTGGGGATTTATTAACGGCAAAGAAGACATCTCCCTCCACTGCATATGCACAGTCTTTTTCTATAATCTGCATAAATATTGGTCTCCACTTAAATACAAGAAAACAGAACTCTCTTGCAACTGAATCACATATATAATAACTGAAGAAAAACTTGAGGTCCATCATCCGATAAACCCGAAATAATCAATTAAACAAAACCATGGCTATACATGAAGCAGAAAGCAACTGCTGTTCATGTCACAGACACATAAATGGCTCAAAGAGGCCAAAAATGGCCAAAAGTGTGCATCAGAAGCAAATAAAAGGCGCAAGTAGAGTGAGCTCTGCTTTGATTAAAATAAAATAAAAAATTGTTCCACTGGGTTTTATATATGTCAAAAGTTCTCAACGACCTATTTAACCAAGTCCATTTGGGTTATAATAAGTTAATAAACTTCAAGAGTATCAAACTGGTTTAATCACTCAAAGCCAAAACAGTTCGCGAAATTCCTATATATCTCTAATTGATTATGAAGGACCATAATAGATGACTTACAATGCAGCATTACTTACTGCACCCTGACACTTCCATTATCTATTTGTTAATAACTTAATATGCTATTACCATTAATCAGTAGAGAGATTACAAAAACTAGTGGCTTCCACAAAGGTAAACCACTAAAAATCACAGTTTAGAGTTTAATCCTGTTTTAATTGAATGTAACCTGGATCCACTAGAAATATGACTGTTGCATCTTTCTTGGTGTGTCCATCACAGACACAGCAGAAAAACTCCATGACACAATATGAAAAACTGGAAGGGAATATAGATTGAACTGCCTTACCAACCACTCTAACATATTCAACAGGGATCCATCCTTTCAAAATATGACCCAGTTGGATGCACACACAAGCACGCTACCACACAAAGAGAGTGCAATAATCCAAGCTTAGTCAACAACAAAGTAAACACAGCAGGGGGGGAACCTGAGTTATCATGTCCTTAATCTGTTCCACGTGATCAGTTACACGTGGCTGGTGGGTTGGAATGAGGCACTGCAGATCAGTCATGTCAACAAGATATTCTTCACAAAAACGGCTACTTAAAGATAATGGATCTTCGCCAATCTCATTTGCCCGACGAATTATCTGCAAAGACAGAGATTGGTGAATTTTAGACAAGATACTAGCCAAAAGTAGAGAACATTAATGTATGCGCATGTACATGTGCAAAGTTTATGGGTGTGTGTCTATACAGACACGCACCCATTCGTTATTGTATGAGGATTGACATGAACAACATCATTATTGCATAAAGCCTGTAGTAAAAGTAAAAAATTGGGAAAAATTGAAAGAAAAAGAAAAACAAGGCAAATCTTGATGTTGAGGCATTAAATTTCAGGCCAGTTTTAATCATTATGAAGATATATAGAACCACGGACTAGAGACTAAAACTTATTTTGACTCCTTATCGCCTTTAGGGCGATCTTACACGTGTACAATAAAAAACTGTATGCATCGTCATACCTTGACTAAAAAACCCCAAAAGTGTGCACCCTCTGAATGTTTTGTAAGCCTATTTGAGGTTTTGGGGATTAGGAGAGAATTATTTAATGCTCCACTAGCAGATTTTGTTCACAAAAAGCATAATGGAACATATATAAAGAAAGGATTTCTTTGGGGCCAGGGGTGGTCACAGCCCCTTCTGAAAACTGAAGCTGAATCATAAAAAACAATGGCACAAATTTAAACAAAGTCAGAAATAAAATGATATGGAGTTCTTAATGTATTTCAGACACCCTTTGTTCTTTCAAATTACAGTATCAAGTAAGCTTTTTAATAAATTAGCATATTTAACTAGCCAAAATAATGCATTGTCCTTCTGTTTCAGCAACAAAAAACAAATATTCCAAGACTGAAAGAATGTAAGAATCCACAGATCTTTACCAAATTTATGCCCAGTAATGTATAGTGAACAAATGCAATATTGTGATTACTCCAACTATGAGCCTTAGACATGTTGTAATTGTTGGGTTGAAATTCTCACCTTGTCATCAATATCAGTGAAATTGCGGACATAAGTAACTTCATAACCCAAGTGTTGTAGGTATCTGCAGTTGCAGTTCAAATGAAAAAATGGAATCACACAAATCAATGGTCGATGATTTCATTCATACATAAAAGCCAAAGAAATAGCATAGAACCGAACACATAAAAAGCCAAAAGGATGCCAGAAGTCCAAGCACATAAAGCAGTTTTAAACTTGTAAAATAAAAAATAAAATAAAATAAAATGAGTGCATGATCGACCCAGCGAGGTTAATGCCACATATCAGCCTGAGGCATTGAGCAACGATTTTAACTTCATATGAGGTAACCTCAGCATAAGCAAATCAATCAATCTCCCAAATAAGCAAAACTAAGTTCAATTACATAAAATGCATACACAAATGCATGTAATGGTGCATGTTTATGCTTTATAAAGATATGAAACTGGAATTAAACATCAAATGCAGTGGCAGCGCAAGCATGACGAAGGTAGCTGAAATCATAGGCGGTAACACCACAGATATACATAGAAACCTTGCCAGGAATTTTGGACTTGAATACCTCCTTTTGTTGGTTTATTGAAATGTACAGTTCAACACCTTCATTTTCCATTTCAATCTACACACAACTCTCTCAAAAAGGACAGTGAGGTTGTGCTGTTGTCAATGACTGCTCTGTAACATTAACACCTCGATGCCAGGGAAGGAAGGGATGCAGTAAACTGAAAAGGAGAGATTATCTGCTTGACAATTGAGGGTAGCAATTTGAAGGTCTAAATGGAATGAGATGACCCAAATAAAAAGCCGACCAGGATGGACCCTAAATTATTTTCGACTGAGACTTGGACCCCAAATAGTCAGAAAATAACTAAGACAAGAAAATAGACATGGAATATGAATTCTTTTATTTTTTAAAGAAATCCTATTTGACTTGTTTCATTCTGTTGTAGTGTGTCTTGAATTCCAGTATGGCTCACTTCACGTGACTTGGAGGACAAGTTGTGTTGCTTGGGAGACAAGTTGTATGGCTCGGTAGTGAAGTATATCCTAGTTGACCGACATATTATGTGAGTTGTTGAACAAGGATTTTTGGTTTTGAGTATTTTCATATTCTGTTGTAGACTTTACTAGTATCAATGGAGATGTTATGTAGGATTTGATGTGAGGAGTTGTGTGAGCAAAACACATGAGCATCCTAGTTTGAAAGATAGAAGAGGATTGGATGCAAGAGAATTTGGGAGGAGTTTGACTGAACTATGAGTCAAGAACAGAATTTATAAACCGAAGTCATAGAAGGAAAAAGAAAGCCAAACTCCCAGCAGTTTTAAAGTTGTATAATAAAGGGGGGGGAAAGAAAACTAGAAAGAGTGCATGCCCAGCCGGCAAATCATGGCACAAATCATGCTTAATTTAACTTGAAATGAGATAATCTAGCCAAAGCTTCTAAGTCCAATTAGATACCGAACCCAAACATCTTGTCAGCCAAAATCTAGAAAGGACCAGGGGTTTGTCTAATTGCAGCAAAGTACACAAGCATTGCTCGAGGAAAGAGATCTTTTTCAAAAACGCTTTCCTCAGCCTAAAACTATAACAGTTAAATTTCCACGGAGGAATCGCCATAGATAAAATATCAAATCTACACGTCAGAAAGCGTATTTGGAATTGATTAAGAAATCAGCATCCCCTATTATCTACCACAATCAAAATAATCAAATCAAATCAAATTCCCAAATAAATAAATTAACAAACAAATTTAATTGCATATATAAAGAGAGAGTGTGTGTGCGTGTTTATATAGATAGATAGATGAACAGAAATGGACCGGCCTGAATAATATGTCGAAGGCAACAGCGGCGCGAGCGTGACCGAGGTGACTGAAATCATAGGCGGTGACACCGCAAACGTACATGGAAACCTTGCCGGGAATACGGGACTTGAATACCTCTTTTTGTTGGGTCATCGAGTTGTAGAGTTTAAGCTCTTCGTTGTTTGCCATTTCGATCTACGAGGACGATGAGGTAGCTTTGTCTCTCTGCTAACTTTATTAAAACCTCAACGCCTGCCGATACGAGGAGATGCTGTACGGAAGAAAGAACCGAAGAAGAGCGGTGGAGTGATTGGGGTTAGCGGTTTTGGGTTTTAAAATAATGGAACGGGTTGGCCCAAATAGAAAGCCCATCAAACTGGACCACCCTGTATTTGTTCAACTGAATTTTATTTTAACTATTTTCTTTTCAGAAAAATTAACTAAATTTGAAGATCCATTTAATCTTGCACCTAGAAATCATAATTGAAATCATATTATATATTTTAGTTAGTTGATTGTATTTAAAACTGCCATGTCTTAAATTGTTGAATGGATCAATTAATAGATTGAATTGTAATTATATCCCAATTAAATGGTATTAGTTAACCTGGCCTGTAAATTCATTATGGTAGGTATAAATGGCTTGAAATCCAGTTTCACAAGAGTAGAGTTCTTTTTTTTCTTTTTTATTTTTATTAAAAAAAATGTCCGAACCAAGATTTTTTTTTATTCTCTATTAAGAAAATAACTGCAGATCCATGTTGATTGAGTTGCAAACTCATTGTTGATTATATAAAAAAAAAATTGTAATTACATTGCGTAAAAATAATTTATTTATTTATTGAAACTTGTTTTCATGATTATAATGAGTTTTCATTTAAAAAACAGCACTTATAATAATAAAAAATATTTTTTTTCGAAACATAAAAAAAAATGAACAGGAAAAGGGTTTTTTTATTAAAAATATTAGTTTGTTGCCTTTTGATTTCAGTCGTTAGAATTTTGACATTATTTTTTTAATTGCAACTTAGTTTATGTTCAATAAAATACGCTGCTAAAAAAAAACATAATAATAAAATTACATTAAAGAGACAGGACAGTTTTGATTAATGATTTTTTCATTTAGAATTTCAGTCATTATTTTTTTATGAATATTTATTTTAATTTTTATATAACTAAATAAATAATTTTTTAAAAGTGTTCCACAAATCAAATATTTACATTGCATTTACTTTTATTTTTTATTTTTCACAAGCAAGAACAACTTCCTGTTTTAATTTTTAATTAACGCTAGTTACATTTTTGTTTTACAATTTATCAATTAATATTTTATTTTATTAAGTATAAATTTTTTTATTAATTAAAAATGATTGGTAACGCTTAAGCATTACAAATTAACATAAAATCTTAGTATTTTTTAATTAATATGGATGTTTGAGTCAGTTTGCGTGCATCTCAACTAATCTTATAGATCCTAAAATTAATGACCATACAAGTCTCTAGTAACCTTGAGGTTTATGAGACTCGAACTAGTAATTTCTAGAAAACAAATCTAATATCAAACCAGTTAAGCTAAACCCATAAAATCTTAGTTGTAACATAACATTGATACTAGTATTAAAAAAAAAAACCCTCAAGGTAAGGGAGAAATTACTATAACCCAAGACTACGATCTCTAGAATAGAATAGTGTAGACATGAAATTGATCTTAGAAAAAAAAATTGAACTGGTGCTGAAAGCAGAATGATCTTATTATTATCATATACAATTATTTTTTTATAAATTATATAAGGTTGGATTGGTAATTTTATTTTTTAATAGTAGAATTATTTATTTAAACCAATAGTAAAATTATTTAATGCCTCATACTTAAAGATATTTTTATATTTTTATGTTTTATAGAAAAATATAATTATTTTGATGTTTTTAAAGACAAAATAAATAAATTCTCATCCAAGATTATCAATTTACATTGTTTATAATGTAAATTACAAAGGTGCTTAATGATATTATTGTAAAATATATTTATTAAGTGTTATAAAAAAAGAAACTCGTAGGCATGTGTTGCGCCAACATCAGCGTGTGAATTGCCCCCATGCATCGGGTTTGGCATTGCTGATAATTTTTTTTCTCTCTTTTTTTCTAACCACCCTTGAATTTCATGTAATAACCTTAAAAATACAGACTAGCCCCTTCAATTTGTCTCACCTTCACATTTGCCCCTCTACTTTTGATAAAAAAAGAATTTTGAATAAGCTAAAAAGTTACAAAAGTTGTTCAATGTCATCTCCTTTTCAATTTTTAATCTTTTAGATTTGGTCTCTGTTATTTTTTATTATAATTTTCTTATATGTAATAAGTTATAAAATTACAATTATTTTTCAATTTACCTCACTTTTACTTTTTACTTTCTTTCCAAATTCAGTTATCATTCTTCTGATTATAATTTATTTTGTTTTGTTATCAATTGTTGGTTTTTTTTTCACAATTTCACTCTCCATGTTTTTTTTCTCATTTCAAACTCAATCCTATATTTTTTTTAACAAGTTTTTAAAATTGATTCTTTTTTACGATTTCTTCCTTGAAAAATAATTAATTGAAAATTAAGTTTCTTGATTGTGCTCGATTTAAAGATTTTACGCGTTGCGAGTTTTGGAAATAGACTAAGCTTATGAGGTTTGGCCATATTTGCTTGTTGTTTTTTATGGGATTAGTCTCGGGTTTATAACCAAAGCCATTAATTTCAAATATTAATATGGGTTGACTTTTGTTTTTTGGTTTTTTTTCTGAATTGATTTATTTTAAATTTTTCATTTAACATTTAATTTGTTTGAAATTGATCATTCTATCTTCTTTTTTTCATTTCTTTTCTATTAGATTATCTCAATCATGTACTCGTGATCACAAGGTTTGCAGATTAACTCGAGTTAACTAAGATCTTTTCTCCTATATTATAAAGTCAATCCTAGGTTTATGATTGGATTCATTGGTTTTAAATGTTAACGCGAATTGATTTTTTTTTACTTTTTTGTAATTGAATTATTTCATTTTTATCCCTTAACATGTGATTTGTTGGAATTTAGTATTCATACTTTTTTTTTCATTTCCTCTATATTGGGTTATCCTCGTCATTTTTTTTTTATAATTTTATCATCCATGAGTTTTTTTCCCTATAAAGTTTAATCTCTATTTTTTTATTGCTATCTTTTTTTATTTGTCAAGTTTTTTTATTTGATATTTTTCATTATTTTATCATTCAAAATTAAATTAACTAGGAATTAAGTTTATTGATTGAACCCAATTCAAGGATTTCATGATTTTCATGGTCACAGGGTTTGCAGGTTAACCCGAGTTGACTTGTATTTTTTCTGTTGCTTTTTTAAATTAAATTTCTTTTTGTTAATTCATGTCATTCAGCACTAAGTTATTCTATGATTAAGCTTCATGATATTATTTAATTTGCTCTTGAACGTGTTTACCCTAGTATCACGACTTGGTTAGAGATCTTGCATTTTGTCCTAAGTTCGGATCAATTTTTTTTACCATTTTAAATTATATTTTCCTTAATTTTCACCCACTATCATTTTATTTGTTAGAGATTAAACTTCATTACTTTTTTATTTTTTTTTTAAAGAAGGTATCATGTTCTTATTTGATTTATTAGGAATTGGTATTTGAATTGTTTTCCTTATATTTTTTCGATGAGATTATTTGAATCATATATCCATGGTCACAAAGTTCTCAAGTTAACCCGATCCAACTAGAGTTTTTTCATTTTTTTATTTATTTATTTTTGCCTTTTATTATTGAGTTATTTCATAATTCGAGTTAGCGCGAATCTTTTTTTTTGTTTATTTATTGTTGTTATATTTTTTAATTATTTTATTTAAATTACTAATTAAACTAGTTATTCTAGTGTTATTATTTTTTTCCTAACTTTATTTTTTTACATTGAAAGTTTTTTCTCCACCAACAAGTGCGGGCTAAAAACATATTATGCACTATATTTTCTAGACTTTCTACTTTTTAAAATCAATTTAGGAGTGGGGAGGTTAATGGTTAATATGGAGTCAGGGCTTCCAAGTATTGATTTGGTGCGCATCAGATAAATTCCAGAAATGTAATCTGGGAAGTCAGGAAATATCGTCTTTTTCCTTGAGAAAAGAAATCCCGTGATATGTTTTAACCACATGGATGTACAAGCATCATATATAATATTGCAGAAAATGAACTAGGTAAATTTAAGTATAAATGTCATCATACATGTAGAGGTTGACGTCTTGACGATTATATAAAAAAAAATGAAATGGTAAATATTATTTGAACCAAATTCCTTAAAATACACTCACAGACGCAAAGATTAAAATTTTAGCGACGACACGCTAATACTTGACAATCAAATGAGAATCCCCAGAGTCTCAAAATTTCACGTGGAGAACAAAAAACGTTAAACAATTGTATCAAAGCAGAGAGATAAAGATGAAAATTTCTGGGATAAGACTACTTGACTTCCAACACAGTCTACGTGAATGGCTAGATTGATTCCTGCCTCTGCAATCTCATATCTTGATAGAACCTTTCAATGAACCTCTCAGCCCTCTGATCAACTGAATCTTCCTCGTCTACCAAATAATCCAAGGGCTCCAAAAAGTCTCCAGTACTGATGGTAGCAACTGGTAGAGTACTATCCATTGACAATCTATACCGCCCTTCCCCTCCCTGATCAGCTTTCAAGCCACCCAAGCATCTACACAGGAACAGCATAGTGTATATGTTGTCTTTATAGCTTCTAAATTTGAACTGTTTCTTGGGATGATGAGCGAGTGAGGTACTCGAAGGAGAGAACTCGTATTCCTCAAGAAACCCGTTGTAATGCTTGAGCAGCTTGAACCTCCTACGCTTTCTTGATTTCTTGATGAGAATAAGCTTTGGAATGGTGGGTTTCCTCATTTTGGCAACAAAGATTCTAAGAAGATTGGAGAGCTTGTGGAAAATGGGCAGTCTCTTTCTACGCATTTTTGGTTTGAAGAAAAGAAAGGACTTCAATCTTTTTAAGCAGCAGAAAGGGTTTTGGTAGGGATTCGAGGGTTTGATTCATGACTCGTGAGAAAGGGAGCCTTTAAGGATGCCAAAAAGGTAACGAAGTGCAGAGAGATGAGGTTGGTGGTGGAGAGCCAAGCTGTAAAAAGATGGCATGGTCGGTTGCGTTTTGGATTTATTATCAAGGAATAAGAAAGCCTCAAGCAGGTAGCCGTTAGACCGGCCTCCTGGCCCTTTCCTTGCTTGAACCTATATATGTTTTTGAAGTTTAAATTGGAGTTGAACCTTTGACCAAAAATTCTATGTTTTATACTCTACGTACCACCACCAGGATAGTATCCATGGATCTATATGACTACATACAGAAATTTTCAAAGACAATAGCAAACTTTTTTAACATTGTTTTTATTTGATATTTATTTATCTGGTACATTAAAAAAAAGGGTATGAATAAGTTTATTTTCGAAATATAAATGAACAATATGATCTTTTTGTTAAACTAGTAAATTTAGTTTTCAAGTTTTTCTACCAAATAAGTCTGTCATCTTATATTTTTCTACAAGATCCTTATAATATATTTAAAATTTGTTATCTATCTTTTTTCAAGAAAAAAAAACTTTACGTCAACTTTTATGATGCATTTCTTTTTCTTAAAGAATTTTTTGAATTTTATTTAAAAAATCAAAGACTTAGTATCGCACAATTTTATTCTTTTTAATTACTATAATTCTTGGAAAATGTTTAGAGCATCTCATTGATTATGCTAATTATAATCATCAAAATATTTATTTTAAAAAAATAAGTTATATAAATATGAGTAGTTATTTTTATACCTTTGTTACCATAGAATTTGATTTGAATATAATTGATATTTACAATAATGGTAATATATATATATATATATATATATATAATAGATTACATTTTTTTTACAAGATAGACATTGGACATTTATAAACATTATTATGAAAACTCTTTTTAAAGAAAAATAAAAATCAATTAACTGCATGTAATTGTTTTAAGTGTATGAAGATGTAATAGATGTATAATTAACAATTAAACAATTGTAAAAGTTAATGATAGCTTAGTTCATATAATTTGATAAAACTAGTTAGTTGATAGGCACAGTTAATTTGATAAAACTAGTTTTTCATCAATTTTATTGGTTTTTTTAAATCTATTTTAAAAAATATAAATAGAAAAGAGAAGTCGACGAAATTGAAGATTTTGATTATATTTTTTTTAAAATGGTCAACGTCAACCCAAGAATTGTTTAACTTTTATAATAATTATGGATTAATCAACTAGTTTCAACAAACCACATGAATTAAGTTATAATTAATTACTCTTAATAAGATGATCCACGCAAAATGTTCATGGTTTCTCTTCGATCTTATCTTGACCGTAACATTAATCTACAAGTCATTTCCACTTTGCCCATGCCATTGCAGTGCATGGCTTAAAAGAAATGGCCTCTGTCATGGGAAAACTTTAATCGGTACTTCTGGCGCAAATGCCATCTGGATTTCACCAAATTAATTGGTAAAATGGTCGTCTACTTCCTTCCTTTTCCCTCAGACGTGCACACATTTCTGATGCTATCGATCACCTTTGTCTTGAGTCTAAGCATGCGTCCGTGCGATCCCCGCCTGGTTTCTTTCTCTTTACACATTCTTTCTGTTTGGGGGTCACTTTCAGTTTGATTATTTAAATTCTGGAGATGCTTTAACGGTTTGTTCAAGAAATCGCTTCATAATTCACGTGAAAATGTACGCAGCGAAAGTGATTCAAGTTATTCTTTCTTGAGTTTTAATTTCTCCCTGGCACTGACAATGTACGCCGGGGTTACTTTGCCTGCACAAGTTACAATATCCGTGCCCAGTACGTGTGTTCCTGAGAGTCTCCCTTCACTTCTCGTGTAATATGTTCGATCTTGCAAGTAAAATGGTTAGATCTCGTGTAATTTGTTTGCTTGAGGTCTTGAAATGAATAGAGAACATTTCCTTCATTTCTCGTTCAATACGGTCAGGTACTCTGATTTGATCCGGTGATGACAGTCATTTTTCCCTCCTACCGATGTTGTTGGCTGGTGAAAATCTATTACAAGCAGATGGAATTCAAATAAAATATAGTCAGCATTACATGTAACATATCAATTTAGGCTATGAATTATATATTAATTAAGTCAATACGACATCATATCATATGTAATTTTGGTAATTGATCGCCTTTCATTTATTTTATTTTTATCGATCACAAGAGACAGTGGATTTATCAGTGTTTGTGATGAATAACTCCTAATCACGTTGTCGAAGAGGTCGAAGAGGGAGGGAAAAAAAAACTCTAAAACCTGATTTTTTTTATTAATATAAGTATTAGGT
>Ga0325403_1002808_pt1 | contig 15600 bp, 8 predicted proteins | sample PopdelMetagenome_19_FD_205665 | JGI IMG/M metagenome (GOLD analysis project Ga0325403, IMG submission 205665) | Populus deltoides microbial communities from Bellville, Georgia, United States - Xylem-PdKOR-R4 | ecosystem: Host-associated > Plants > Phyllosphere > Stem > Wood/Secondary xylem...
TAATGATACAAATGTTTTTAATCAATCAGATCTCACAACTATAATAAAAATAAAAATTGGGCAGAGATATGAAATCAGCAGGGGAAAAAAAGAAAAGTTTGAACAGTAACCGTAGGTGTTCAGACTTCAGTTGGATATACAAATTGATAAGGACTGCTCTGTTTTCAAGCCATGGCCCTTTAATTTCAGATATATATCTTGTAGATTATTACTTTAGAATGGTCATTATGTTGGGAATCAGATCAATTAGCTTCTCAAAACTATGGATCAAACATCGTTGACAAAGGTGCTCAACATCCTATCTCCTCCCTTTCTTCTCCTTCTACCTCTTCTCTTCTTCATCCTCAAGTGCATCTCCTCACCCTCTTCTAAAAACCAGTCTCTTCCACCAGGTCCCAAGCCATGGCCTATCATAGGCAACATTCTCCACTTTGGAAAAAAGCCTCATATCTCAACGGCAAACTTTGCCAAAACTCATGGCCCTTTAATCTCACTAAAACTAGGAAAACAACTTCTCATTGTTGGGTCCTCGAAGAGGGCAGCAACTGAAATTCTGAAATCTCATGACCGTTTGCTCTCTGCTAGATATGTGTTTAAAGCAGCTCTTTTTGAAAAACATGTCCTTGACCGCATATCAATTGTTTGGGCCACACAGTGCTCTGATGGATGGAAGTCCTTAAGAGCCTTGTGCAGGAATGAGCTATTCTCAGCTAAAGCAATAGAGTCACAAGCTGTTTTGAGAGAGAAGAAGATGGGGGAGATGGTGGAATTTATAGGAAGAAGAGAAGGGGAGGTTGTTGGTATTGGAGAAGTTGTGCTTGCTATTGTTTTTAACACAATAGCTAACCTTTTATTCTCTGTAGATTTGATTGGATTGGAAGATGATGGAGCTACTACTGGATTGAAAAGCCTTATGTGGAGGATGATGAAGTTAGGGGCTACACCAAATATTGCTGATTTTTATCCTATACTTGGAGGTTTAGATCCTCAAGGTCTAAAAAGAAAGATGGCAGTATGTGTTAATCAAATGTTTGACATATGGGGAAAATACATCAAGGAAAGAAGAGAAAAGCATGTCCACGATGGTCCAAGAAGCGATTTCTTGGATGTTTTTCTCGCGAACGGATTCGAAGATCTTCAAATCAATTGGTTGGCTCTGGTATGCAGACTTCGAATCAAATCCAGACATGATTAACAAAACAAACCAAACTGATTATTAGCCTAAGCTCGACTGCTTTCTTCTTTTACTTGATTTGCAGGAGCTGCTCAGTGCAGGCACAGACACAACAGCCACGACAGTAGAGTGGGCAATTGCGGAGCTGCTGAAGAACAAAGAAGTCTTGAAGAAAGTGAGCGAGGAGATAAAGAGAGAAATAGACACAAATTCGTTGAAAGAATCCCGTGTCTCTCAACTTCCTTACTTGAATGCTTGTGTGAAGGAAACACTCAGGTTACATCCTCCGGTGCCATTTCTTATTCCACGCAGAGCTCTTGAGACCTGTAAGGTTATGGATTACACGATTCCAAGAGATTCTGAAGTGATTGTGAATGTTTGGGCTGTAGGGCGTGATCCCTCGCTCTGGGAAGACCCTTTATCGTTCAAGCCTGAAAGGTTCCTGGGCTCTGATCTGGACTTCAAGGGGCAGGATTTCGAGTTTCTACCTTTTGGTGCAGGAAGAAGAATTTGCCCTGGACTACCCATGGCTGCTAAGCAAGTTCATTTGATTATCGCCACTTTGTTATATTACTTCGATTGGTCTCTTCCAAACGGTGAGGATCCTGCCATGTTAGACACGAGTGAAAAGTTTGGCATAACATTACAGAAGGAACAGCCTCTGCTTGTTGTTCCTAGACGAAGAATTTGAGTTTCAAAATGTTGATTATGGCTTTAAATTCGTCAATGTATTGATACTCTGTGCAATTTGATTTCACTCTTATAAATCAAAAACTGGCAAATTGCTCATTTATGCATTTGTACAATTTTACTTTGAATCCAGAAGTAATAGATAATAAAAGAGAAAATTAAATTGAAGATTCCCGGAAAAGGTATTGAAATGTATTTTTTTTATGTTTATCTGTTTTTTTAAGAGAAAAGATATAAGTAATTATTTTTTTAATTATAAAATTTATAGTTATTAAGATTTCTCAAATTGATCACTACTAATAAATTAAATAATGATCAACAAAAAGGAAAAATACATAGTGAAAATGACCTGCTGGCAGCCACCCAAGAGGTCCTGACTTTTTTATTCTTACTTTCACGATCTCGTCTAAATCAATAAAATAAAAATAATTATTTAAAAGTTATACAAACTTTTTTTCTAAGCAATGATAGTCGGAAAGTCCACATTGTTGACGTCAATTTCAAGAAAATAAAATAATTTATAATGCAAAACAACAAGGGGCGGAGTAAGAAAATTTTAAGGGGTTAAATTAAAAAAAATTATTTTAAAAAAGCTAAAATTTCAATTATTTTACTAGGAATCCAAAAAAACATTTTCCTTTGCAGCGGCTGGGTCCCTACCAACCCCCGCCTCCGCCACTAACAAGGAAAGGCCTTTATTAACAAGATAAGATTATTATTTCGAGATAGAAAAATAGAAACAAATAAAATATATATTTTTAAAATATATATATATATATAAATTTATTTTAAAATGATTTAAATGATAAATTCTTTGTATTTCTTTATTTTTTTCTCTCATGTTTTTATTTTTTTTCATATTTTTTTTATTATGAAACACTATCTAAACACAACAACAAAAAAATTTCTTTCTTGAAATTAAATGCTACGTGGATGATATTGATGATTTTTATGTTATTTAGAGTCAATAGCCCATAACGTTATTGCATTACATGCTCTTAATAATTGTGCTAGCTTTCCTGTGTGTTGTCATTATTAACAATGTTATTAAACTGAATTTAATATGATTAATTTGATGAGGTCTTAATAATTTACTTAGTACAAGCAAAGCTTTAAATTAAATTAAATAAGAGTTAGACATGCCAAACTTGGCTGACCAAGTTAAAATAATATTTGATTTAAAAAAATTTAAAATAGTATAATTTAATTTTTAAATTTTTTAAATAATATTATTTTAAATTGATTTGAATCAATTTAAATTAACATACTTGGTTTATGATCTAGATATGATCATAAGTTATATTAGGTTTAATAATTTTATTTATTAGTGTTGTTATTTGTTTATTTTTATAAAATATGTTTGGGCTAAATATAACATCGTTACTTTTTAATGGTTTTAATATTTGTATATAAATATATTTTTAAAAATAGTACAATATCCAAAAGAAACGTTAAATATACTTTAAAAATAGTCTTAAAAACAGTTTAAAAGCATTATTAAACGTCATACACAATTAAATAGTTGACACTTGGAAACTAAGCACTTGGACAATTATATAGATTGGGTGTCCATCAAAAAAAAAATATATTCTTTAGATTTTCTAACTTGTATCTCACTCAAAAGATTTTGGACTGCTCAGGCCATTAGCACATCTCGGCCACAAGGTAGAAGCCCACTTGATGTCTCTCATACTTCAAGTTCTTAATATTAAATTTAATGAATTATTAAACGCTTAACTAATTAGATTTTGAGATTTTGAGTTTAATTTTTAATAATTATAAGTTTGAGTTTTTTAAAAACTATAAAAACTTAAATAATTATTAACTTCAAAACATATAAAATTAATCAAGTTAATTAAAAAAAATATGAAAATGGTGACAATGGACAAGGAACATGAGGAGGGAGCTGATAATTATAGAACTACAGGGATTTCTTGTAGCTAGATCATTTCTAAACCAAATTTAGTATTCTCAAAGACATGGATCGAGCATCTTTTACAAAACTGCTCAATCTCTTGACCCTTCCCTTTCTTCTTTCTCTGCCTCTTAATATTCTTTATCATCCTCAAGCACACAAGGTCACCATCTCCAACTAGGGAGTCTCGGCCTCTACCAGGTCCTAAGCCATGGCAACATTCTCCATGTGGGAGAAAAGCCTCGTCTCTCAATGACACACCTGCACAAAATTCATGGCCCTTTGATTTCACTGGGGCTTGGATCATCTAAGATGGCAGCAACTGAAATTCTCAAAACTTATAATGATCATTTTCTCTCTGGGAGATATTTGTCAAAAACAGCTCCTTACGATAGCAATGTCCTTGACCGCCGATGTGGTAAACTACTTTAAGAACTTCTTTACAGAAGTAGTCGTGCTATAGTACTTAAATTAATGGCAGTCAATAAATAGAAGTTCTATCAGAAAAGTTTGGAGTCTGTTATATATATGGATTTATGCTATATTTAGTGCAAACTTAATACATTTATATGAAAATGCAGGCATTGAACATAAGAAATTCTGACTTTTCTTATCTTATCGTATAATTCTCCTACGAAAATCCTAGCAGGCTTGACTATTGCACAAGGAAATATTTCGTGAAACTTCATGTAGATGAGGTTTCACTTCTTCATCTGTCCAGCTAGCTCTAATCATGGATGGTCTGTAGTACAAATGCTCTTCAGTCGAAGGAATCAGGCGTTACGAGTCATCTGCCTAAAATTGATCATTTCAGCAAAAGTTCTGAAGCTGATGAGAAAATGTAAATCTTTAATGCTAAAATTGAAGCCATGAGATTGAAACAGAAACAGAATGTTGAATAAAGCAGCAAAAAGTTAAGAATTCTTGGAAGTAGAAAATTCTTGGTCTGTCAAAAAGGATACGAAAAACTTTCTATCCTTACTTGAAAGTTGGCTAATAAGGAAAGACAACAAGAGATAAAAGGAAACCTAAGAATTAAAAAATTAAGTACAAAATTATAGAGAAAAAAAAAAGTGCAAGAACTAGGCACGAAAGAAATATTTCGTAAACGATTTAAGGATGAAAGTGATATTAATTGAGATTTAGAGGGACTAATGAGGGACTAAATAAATATATTTTACTAAGAAAAATAAACGGACCGACCTATAAAGCGAAGCCAACAAGGGTTTCCAGCTCTCTCCTATTCCATAGCAACAGACCGGGCTTTAGACGTTCAAAGAACTAGAGAGAAGCTTTGCTTCCACCCTCACGAATTTACAATGGCAGACGATGAATACAATGATGTTGACATGGGGTTTGCTCTTTTTCGTTTTATCTCTTATATAAAATGAGCTACGGTTTCTTTTCTCTTTGCAAAACGGAGGGAAATAGGGTTTTGTCTTTTGGTAGTACAAAGAATGAATTTTTTTTCTGTTTTCCCACACCCCAAATGAATGAAATGATGAATTTTTGCTATATTTGAGTTCATTAGGAAGATTTTGCATCTGAGACTTTGTAATTTTCTGCTATTTGATTATTTTTTGTTTATATTGATAATCATGCTCTTTGGTTGTTTTTTCATGATTGAAGTTTGAGTTTATAGTGCCAATATGATTGTTATTTGATGGAAAGTTTTCTGCTTTGTTGATATTGTAAGCCCATGAAGTAATAATTTTGATTTGATAAGCAGTTGCTCTGTGTTTGGCTTGATTCAAGTGTTGTTGGTAGAAGTATAGATAGGTTGATGCGGTCAATGGTTTGGCTTGCTTTCGTTATAATTTTGATATTATATTCGAGACTAAGATTATGCTGGCTATTTGATTGCTGGAAGCGGAGTTTTGTTAATTTTTGTAAAGGTTATAGAATGTTTGATTCTGTGTTAATGTCCCAAGGTGACGGACGTCACGGAGTGTGTTATTTTAGATTTTGGAAACGACTTGAATATTTGTGACTGCTCAGAATACACGCATCATGCAAATTCTGTGTTCAAATTCCTTGCTTTTTGGAGTTATTTCCCCCCTTTCTGTCTGGTGTTCAAATAACATGTGTAAGGTTTTCTAAATTGTTGTTGCAGATATGAGGATGAGCCGGCAGAACCTGAGATTGAAGTAAGTAGTTGATATTGTGATTTGCTTTCTGTAACTGAAGCATCTATCTTATTTTTTTTAAAATATGGGTGAAATGTTTGGACAGGAAGGAGCTGATGAAGACACCGAGAACAATAACAATGAAGATGACACAGGGGAACCAATTGAAACTGAAGATAAAGAGGAACAGGCACCAGTAGAGCGGCCTCGTAAAACATCGAAATTTATGACAAAATATGAGCGTGCCAGAATTTTGGGTACCCGTGCACTTCAGATCAGGTTTTTTCATTTTTTCTCAAGCAAACCTTGTCACTGTGGAATTGGGTTGATCCAATTGAGTTTATGTTGCTAATTTCTTCTTTGGCTCTGCAGCATGAATGCTCCTGTGATGGTTGAGTTGGAGGGTGAGACTGACCCACTTGAGGTAAGATTATTTTACTGTGATATATGTTGGATTATTAGATGATTGCTTTTATAGAGATGAATGATGCTGTTGCTATTGGTGTGCTACTTGCAATGTATGATATGGTTTGTATGGGAACAGAATTTTCTGGTGCCTTACACCTGTATGTGTACAGATTTTTGCAACTCTATATCATTTTTGGGTTAAAAAAGGCACTACAATTGATGTATTTTGCAGCTTGCGCGACATAGCATTTGTATATATGTCATAATAAGTGTACATGTGATCCACAAAACTATTTTCTGAACACTTTTGCCATCTAAGGGTAAGTTTGAGTTGATAAGAATGCATTTGGGCTTTTTTGTCGGATGGCAATTGTTTGACTCACCATTTAATTTTTCATTCGCATGTTTCATAACAGAGTGATGTGTAACAATAGATCTGTTTCTCACTATAATATATGTGGGTTTGCTGAGAATCTGGGTAATAAGTTTTTGGAGTAGGAGCAATTTACTATAGGACGACTGGTCATAGATTATCCTGTCTTTCATAGTTTAATAATTTGATATTTTGGATTTTTCATTTAATTAGATTGCTATGAAGGAGCTTCGTGAACGAAAAATACCTTTCACCATCCGTCGCTACCTGCCTGATGGAAGGTGAGATTATTTGCTTAAATTTATCCTTTAGCAAATTGATTTCACCCCTGGAAGGGGGGAATGTACAGCATGTTTCTCCTTTGATTTTGTTTACTGTTCATTCTAGTTTCTTGTTGTTCCTTAACACATCCTGTGGAATTATCCAGTTATGAAGATTGGGGAGTTGATGAGCTAATTGTGGAGGACTCGTGGAAGAGGCAAGTGGGAGGTGATTGAGCAATCATTATTTGGTGATTCATGCTACCATTTGATCAATTGAGAGATAGTTTAAAGCCTTGTATGATATGTAACCAAACATCAATGTTCTAATTGCTCAGAACGTGACCTGTGAAACTAAACTGAATATGTGTGGTGTCATGACAGTTTTTGAACTCTAGAAATGCTTGTGATTTCTAGAAAGAAAGGAATGTGGGTGCTTTAAATTTCAAATGTTATGTGCAAAGTGCGTTCTGGTTCTACAATTGTATGTCTGTCACAGTAGTAATTGCCATGAAGTTTCCCAAGGAAAAAATTGGGTGGATGAACGATTAGGGGACTTGAGAAGGATTCTATTCTACTTCTGCCAGACATGGAAGAGAAATTTTCTTGGATTTACCAATCAACCGCAAATTATTGCCTACTCTGAATCTATTGCTGGCTAGATGGATGGATTCCCAAGTGATTGCTCTTACTCAGAAGCTTTCCGAAGCTTAACCATCTTCCTGCCACACTCAGGGCTCAACTGCCATCATGTTACTACACTTAATGGTGATTTACTCTCTTTAGAAAAAATGCAATCTCCTAGATAAACCCAAAAACAATCTGAAAAATGCACTTGCATGACTATTGTAATTACCTTAAGAAACATTAACCATTATGAGATCCTTGCATTTAAGTGTGAAATTAAGAGGATGTTAACAAAACCCAAATATATCCTTCCCAATCTATATATTCATTTTCAATTGAATCCCAAACCTATAACTTTATCAATAAGGTCTTAAATGTTTCGAAGATATTCTCAATTAAATCTTTTTGCTAATATTCATCAACTTCTTTGTCAAATTTTCTTCAAAATAATGTCATTTTAGTACATAAATATGCACATTACACCAAAAATGTTAATGTTCATCAACTTTTCTATCAAAATTTCCTTAAATCAATGCCATTTTAGGCATAAAATAATAGACGGAAATTGAAAAAAGGATACGGTTGAGAAATATATAGAAAACTTTGGAGATCTAATTGATAAAATTTATCGAATTTGGATACAATTGAGAATGACTATATAGATCTAGGACTAAATTGATATTTCTCCTTAAAAATTTAAATGTGATATCAACTCTTCTTCAAAGACACCCAGTGATGTTTCGAGCTCTCTGTGCCAAACCAAAGTCTATGATGATGAGGAGAAGCAGACTCTGCTCCAACTTGTTAAGAGAAGGTAAAGAACCAAACCCATCATTTTCTTTAACTTTTAATGAGTTTTGTCTTGAATGCTCAATTCAAGAACCCATTTTTTCATTTCAGATTTTCAAGATTTTAAGTTACAAAATGTAGAAAAGATTTGATATTGATATTTATGATTATGATTTAGTGACATTTATTTTTGTTTTCCATGCTTATAATCTGTAGTATTTCAATCATGAGCACATGTGGTGTATTTATTTTATTGTATGCTTTAAAACTCAGTAATTATATCTATCCATGAACATCTTCATGCTTTATGGGTTTGATTCAGGTAAAGATTTTTTTGTTTTACATGTCTAAGATAATTAATTTATGATTTATTAGTAACCATTAATTTATTTCATTATTAGCTTTGGCATAACCTGGAAATATTGTAAAGTATTGAACTTTCGTGGTTAACTTTGAGAAAGACTAGTACTTTTAATAATGAAAGTGATAATTAAGAGGGTATTTTGATGCGATATAGTGTTGATTTGATCGCAAATGATTCTTGTTAATGTGTTGTTAATAATAATAAATGGTTTTTTTCATGAGAGTAATGAATTTCACGTCTATATAAGTTCAAGGAGAAGTTTGATGTGAAAGGTAAAGTAAGAGAAGGGATCTTCAATTTTCGGAGTTAAATAGTATTGCTTCCAATCTGTTGTGTGGTAGTCATGAAGGGAAACCGATCTGGAAATGATTCAAATTCAAATTCTTGGGATACACTAGAATCTAGACTTTATAATTGTTTCTTTGGCGACGCTGACCGAATTACAGACTCTTTTCTGCACTATGTACTTCAAATTTTTAGTTCAGCATATCTTTTTGCTTAATTATGTAGACAATTGTGTTCTTGATGATTGTAAATTGAAGGTTTCACTTCTTTGGCTAAATATGTTGCAGGGAAGATACTCCCAGTATGAAGCATACGAAGACGAATTTATGACTAGGAAACTACAGAATATGTCCATATATGGCGGACACTCGGGAAGAGCAACTAGTAAAAACCATTATCTTTACTTTAATCTTTATTTAGTGATTGCTTACCTTTGATGGCTAACTATTGGCAAGTGCTAGAGTTTGTTCCTTACTCTATACTCTGCATGATGAAAAGTTTGCACTGATATTTTAAAATCTGCAGTACTTAGTGGACTACTAGAGTACTAGGAATGCCAATGATTTTATTTCGGAGCATGCAGATGCCTCGCCTCAAGATAACCAAAAAAATATATTATAAAATTAGAACCAGACTTTTTTTCCATATTCTGTTCGGGTTGAGTTGAATAAGATTAAAAAGAGACTTTCATGAGAAAAGTTCGTAGGTTTCAAATAATCTGGGTAAACTAGTATTTTGGCTAGTTAAATTTTGTGGTCTAGACATCATCAAGAGCAGAGCTCTCACCACTACGCTATTTTACTGGCTGTACTTGTCTGGTTTAACAGAAGATCAAATAGGATACAAAGTTTTAGGGTACTCTTATTTAAGAAAGGTGATTACATAGAACATTTTTTGAGTTATGGAAACAGTTCTCTTGATGCCTTATGATATCGGAGCATTCCACTGTGACTACACATCATAATAACAACAGTAAATGTTCTTGCTTTTTAGCATTGAGTTGAGTTGGACCTTCATAAGTTTATTGTGGATCCCTTTGAATGAAATAGAAAAACCTTCACTATAAGTACCAAGTCCAAAGCCTAATATAATATCCATTAAAAACTAAAGGTGGGGAAAAGCTGTGGCAGTCAGCCATCCAGCATCCTCAACAGCAATGTTTAGAAGTTGTGACTTGAAATCCCTTTAGGAAATCTGCTGTATTGATGGTGCCACTTAATAATATATTTGACCTATTTCTGTATTAGTAAATACAAACTGATAAAATTAACATAACTAGAGCCTTTTATCAATGTATAAAAGCAGTAACTGGGGGCAGTTCTCAGGGGCAATGATTGGACAATCATGGCATGGGAGTTATAATTCATATTTGGAAGATGATGAAGCTTTAGCTAGAGAATTGCAGGAGATGGAGGATAGTTTGGGGAGTATTTCCTTATATGATGGACTTTGGAAGTCTAACTGGTAAAAACTTTAGACCTTTAATTGAATCGTATTTGGTGATTGATTAAACTTCGTGGATAACTCTTGGCAAGTGCTAGACGGGGTGTGACTCAATAGTGTGATTGCTAAAGACTCACATTTCTCGTGCAGCAAGTTTTAAAATCTACCAAAATAAGTCGGCTATTTGTTATCCAAATAATTTCAGTCCTGAACACACCTTCTTAGGCTCAAATAAAAAATCAAAACTCTACAAATAGAAAATAACTGTAGATGGAACTGAATTACATGCTGGCCAAGGGCTTGGATTTGCAATATCTGGAACCTGCAAATCATAACTAGCATCAGTTCGTAGTATCACAGCATTCCTTTGTAACTACACAGCATAAAAGATAGGCCTTGTAGGAACTTGTAGTGGCTTCATGTTTGTCTCTCTGGCTCTCTTCGAATGGATTAAAAACCCTCCACTGTTATTACCTAGCTCCAAAGTTCGAGCACAATTTGTTGGGCAAAGCATGCCAATTGAATGAGCCATCTAGCATTCTCAAATCTCATTGAATTTAAAGTTGAAACCCTTTTAGAGTATCCTTGATCTTAAAATGCCTGAATTTTTCAGTAAGGATAGCATATGACTTTGTCCAATGTTGTTATATCCTTATTTATATGACCAAAACAGTGAAACTCTACAGATCCTGCATGGGAGGATAATCGTGGAAGAACTGCCCGGGTAAGATTATGAACCCGTTACTCTTTTCTTTTTGTTCTTCTATTTTTCTTCGAGTTCTGTATGTTCTACTGAGTTAAGTTTTTCTATTTTCTTACTTTTTCAATCAGGTGTCTAATGTTCAAACACAGGCTGGACCTGAAGTTGATCTAGATAATATGTCATATGAGGTAGGCTTTCAAAAAACCAGTGATAACATTTTGGCTCAGCCTGTTAAAGAAATAGATGATGCACATGTGAGAATATTTAAAGGATTGCAAGAATTGTCTTCTTCTATTCTGTGTAAACTCTGTATTCTTTTGGAACATCAGTTAAAACTTTGAATTTGTGGCTTCCAATGCAATGAAAATCAAAGTGGTCGGTCTTCCATATGTGTTGATGTTCAAGAATTCTTGGCCTTTGTATTGTTCTTATCATCTGACTTTCAAGTTCTTGCTGCCATCTTTATAAAATGGACATAACTTTGAGATTCTTTTATTTTGTGTAGGAAACGAATCGATTCCAAGAATCCTTGGGCAGTGTGAACCAAGGGGTGTCACAGCAAGCAGTCTCTAGGTTGCCTATTCACAAGTACAGTCCATCAAGCAGCAAAGGCAAATCAGGAGGAGATACAGAGTAAGATAACTATAAACTTCAATTATAAGTTCTATTCAGCACAACCTTTATCTGCAAGTGATAAGCATGGGCACATAGACACACATGTATATGCAAATAAAAGACCATGGCTATGCAGTTGATAGTGCCTGGCCGCTGATACCTGTAACCTTTCCAAAACTAGCTTCTCAATTGTGATTATGCTATTCTCCTCTTTAATTCTTCCTCATGCCTGCATCTAGGTGTGTCATATGCAAAATGGAGTACAAGAGGGGGGATCGCTTGATCACATTGCCCTGTGCACACCAATATCACGAGGATTGCATAAAAAAATGGCTTGAAGATCACAAGGTAAGTTGTTTGTTCTTGCCTTGACATGTTGATTTCTGCTTAGCAGTTACTAAATGTAATCTTCTCAAAGTTAATTTCTCTGTGCCTTTGTAAAGTTATACCTGACCCTCTCTTTTTCTTTCTCTTGCAGGATTGCTGTGTCTGCAAGGAGGAGGTGTCTGTTTGAATAGTTCATTTTGGCATTTGACATGGTAGCATGGCTGAGACTAGAGCTGCCGCTTCTGAAGATGCTCGTATCATAAGCGAGGCTATTCCTTTCTAATATAATAATTACTCTTCTAGGAGAACAATAAACTCTGTCAACCAATAAATCTTGTATAGATATTCTACCCTTTTTAGATGGAAATTATTCCCATCTTAAGTTCAGTGTATTTAAGTACCCTAATGAATTCTTCCCCCCCAGGATGTATATTGTCTAATGGCCTTGTGACATTTAGCCAGTCACTTAGCTTTTTCCTCCTTTCTTTTAAAAAGTTGATCTTATTCTAAAGAAAATCATGTTTTGTTTTTGTTTTTCTTCATTTATAATCTATCAATTTCAAATCATGGATAGGTGTTTGAACACGTGATAAGGTTTTGATCGAGTCATCGAGGAGGTTGTTTAATCAAATCAAACATCTTAAACAATCTAACAAGAAACATCTTAAACAATCTAGCAAGAAACGTGGCTCAAGTCATCATTTCTTGTGTAATTATTTGGGTTAGGCATGGTTTGATTACGGTTGTTCTTTGGCTTTTTTATATACTTTAATGAGTTTCTTAACATAATGAAAGGTTGACTTTGAATCCATAATTAAATTTAATAAAAAATCTATTTTAATCTCTTGAAAATCTACTCTTAAACTCTTTCACAATCCAACCAACTGATTACAACATGAATTATTTTCTTCATGATTTTATGAAACCCCAGTTGATAGACAAGCATGTGGTACCAAACCATGTGATTCATGTTTAAAGATTTGAGATCATTACTTGTCATGTTTGATCCTTATGAAATGTAATCTACGTTGGACTCCCCAGAGATGGGGTCTAGTTGGAGCAGAATCATATGCTATGTCTAAAAAGTATCAATCCCGGGAAATTAACATGGAGGAAATTCACAAATCATGTGTATTGGTTTAGGTGTAGAAAATCTTTTTAGGGCTGATATGATACTTCAAGAAAGAACATCCACCCAAGAACTTTAATCTTTTTATGCGGGCATCTGCTGGTAAAAAGTTCTATATTCGTTTACTTGGTAGCAGCATCTTTCTTTTTTAAATATCAAGTTATTCTATACATTGATATATGACTTGGTATGGCTAATAAGTCAATAGAATATTTTATGCGGATCTAAACAAAGTTAATTTTTGACCTTAAACTTGGATTGATCCGGATTAACTCATTCAATTAACGACTCGAACCTCAATCACCATGAAATCATAAGATAAGGTCTTGTAACTATGATTTTAAGCCTAGAATTAGAATGATGGCATCTAAATTAATATTGAAGAATGTTGATGAGACCTTGCAATGTAATTGATCAGACATCTTCAAAGAAGAAAGAAAGAAAGAAGGACTAAAATAGCTTCTGGACAAAAGAAGTGGGGCACATGCCGAGAAAACTAGACGAGAAAAGTTGAGCAAAGACGCCTTCTTGCTATCCCACAGTGCCATAGGCTGATTGCCAAGCAAGAAAGCAGCCATCAAGACATCTTTGCACGCGACAATCTATCGTTATCTCACGTCACATGTATCAAGCTGTAGCCTTGGGTTAATTTCTTTTAGGTTAATCAGAATACTCATTTATCCATCTATTTTTTAAAAAAAATTTAAAAAAAAAAATAAGATAAGAATGATAAAGGTAATATACTCTTTTAGTCGAACAGAGGTGTGTTCCAGATGTGCATGAGCTCGATGTACTTGAGCTGAGTCAGACCCACGTCTGGTTAAGGGTTCAAAAGTGCTTTCTAAACATGATTAATAAGTGTTAATAATATTAATTAGTGGATGGTATGATTTTGCTTGAACTTTAGATTAAAAGGCTTATTAGTTTTATGGACGGCCTGTCTCTCCTGTCTCAAACATGGTTAATTAAGGCTACAAAATCTTTGTAATTATTTGATTTGTTTCTTTCTTTATTATTTGTTTATATCCCATCTGGCGATTCCCATGGAGGGCACGAGGGCCCATCCCTAGGGCCCATTGCTAGGGCCCACCAGTCAAATTACCCCTCGTGATTTGTGCTTTAGGTTGATTAAATAGTTAGTCAAAACAGCCTTAATTACTTGGAGTAGTTATGTGCTCCATGGTCCTCTTGTTGGTGCTGCACTGTTTGTCGTCATGCGGATTTTTAGATTTTTTAATTTTTTAAAAAAATAAATTGATATTTTTTAATCATCTTGATAATATATATTATTATTTTAAAAATTAACTATAGGTAGCTAGGAGACCGGCTTGCCATGCATGTGAAAATGATCTGAGAGGTAGTGGTAAATGGTGACTGGTGAAGGATGGAGAAAGTAATTATATTTTATGAGTATCATATTTAAACTTTAAATTTCTCTGTGGTGAGTATATATACTAGCGTGGGTAAAATTATTTGGAAATTAATCAATATAAGTGAAGTGTAAAGTTATTTTTTTATATTTTTTTAATATATTACAATTAGGTGATGATTTTGCACTAGATTTTGTGTATAAAGATTTAGAGATTATTTCGTGGTGTGAAAACTTCTATTTTTAATAAAAACTATTTGATTAACTAAATATTTTCTGCTGTTCAACACAAAATTGTTTCACATTATAGTTTTGTAAAAGTTAAAATAAATTTATGAAAGGTTGCTTTTCATTTATTTTGCATTCAAAAATTTATTTAATAACAGTTTTAATAAAATATAATTTTTTAAATTAGTTTTTTTAATGATCGCACTAAAAATTTTTCTTAAATTTATTTTATTAAAAAAAAACCGTAAAAGCTATCATAACAACAAATACACACGTGATCCATCTCTTATATATAATAGTTATTCATATTAGATTAAAAGATTAGTTCATCTCTTAAATCTGGTATTTACTGGTATTAGATTAGAAAAATTACTTTTTACTACAAAATTAAATTAAAAATCCAGGATAAATAAGAAAAAGAGAAAAGTTTTGTAATACAAGATTCATACTTATGCTTAATGATAAATGAGGAATAAATAAGTTTTTCCTTTAATTAGTTGATTTGAAATTGTTAAAATTGAACAACATTAACGTAAAGCACTAAATAGATTATTATTTTTATACCTTAGAGGTGAAAATTAAATCGAGATAAAAAACTGAAAAATATTCAAATAATTAAGGAGTGTTGTCGGCATAGTTTCTTTCATGCATGTACGAAGAAGAATATGGTTGAGAATAATTGATTGATTCCAAACCAAATGGAAGACAACTAATCCTCTCTCCTTTAATTAAGACACATTATTCCCACTTGGCCATTTCGTGCCATGCGATGTCT
>Ga0325403_1002809_pt1 | contig 15599 bp, 8 predicted proteins | sample PopdelMetagenome_19_FD_205665 | JGI IMG/M metagenome (GOLD analysis project Ga0325403, IMG submission 205665) | Populus deltoides microbial communities from Bellville, Georgia, United States - Xylem-PdKOR-R4 | ecosystem: Host-associated > Plants > Phyllosphere > Stem > Wood/Secondary xylem...
TTAAAATAACAATCTTCCACTTGCACTAAAGTTAATCGATCATGTATCTAATGCCATATTTCTCCATGTAGCATTAATATTTATGCATGGATAGTGACTTGGTAAGAGGATCTTTTAAATTCTCTTTGATGGATACTTACTCTATCTTTACATTTTTCATTTTATTGATTTATAAAATCAAATAGAATTACTTAAGTACTTGTTTGCATTATTAATAAGACCTTAGTTCCTATACTTATATAATGGCTCTATTGTTATCAAAATAACATCTTATTTTATAAAGGAAATTATAGTTTAGAACATACAATTCCTTATGAGATAGGATGTATATATGTATATATAAAAAACATAAAGTAAAGATCTTCAGGTCCTTATAAAAGAAAGATTGAAAGTCAACATAAAAAGTCATTACCAGAATATTTGCAAATACAAACAGTAACACTAACGAAATTGTTTCTTGAATGGCACCTCCTTGTATCCAAAAATGCCTTTTCACCTTATCATTGGATACACCGCCACATCTTCTTCATAGTGGTGCAACACGTGTTGGCGGCAGCGGTCCAGTTTATCACCACCGGACCTTTTTTTCTTCTTTTTCTTTTATCTCTCCTTCCTTGAAAATTATAGATTAACCCTCTTTGGTATTAGCATTTCAACTTCAGTTCTTATTATTTTTATTTTTAATTTTTTTTCTTATCCATTTTGTAGAAGATTTATTTATTTCAATTTCATTCTTCAATTCTAATTTGCTAGATATTATATTTTTTTCCTATTTGGTCCTTATTTGTTTTGGTCTTTTTGTTCAATTAATTTTTCTTTTTAATTTTACCCTTCAATCAAAAATAAAATTTATTTTGTATTTTAATTTTTATCCCTATTTTTTTAATTGTTATTTTTTGTTTTGAATCCTTTTGTGTAATTAATATTCTTTTTCCAAGTTAATCATATAGCATTTAATTGGTTAGGAGTTGACTTTCATGGTTTTTCAGACATGTCTCTCTTTTCCTAATGTTCTAGGTAATGAGTTTGAAAACTTAATATAGATTGACATTGTTTTTTAAACTTATTTTATTTTCAGCTATGATGCGAACCGCATGGATATATTGATCCAAAAACCTGCAAACAAGATTGACACAATCCAGAAAAGCCAAAAATCAAATTTGATAGAAGAGTATGAGATAACAATTACCTTGAACTAAAGTATCAACTCTATTGGAATTTAAACCCCTCCAACGATTAGCAAATCACAAATAAGAAGTATAAGAAAGACGATATAAAGATAGTTATTCTTTGATAAATTAAACTTACTTCTTTCAAGAACTAAAAAATATGAGAATACCTCATAACACACAAGTAAAGTTGTAACAAAATATCTATAATCATCCAACTAAAAATAAGTTCTTACAATGGAGTATTTATACTCCCCAAATAACCCTAATGGATCCGAGACCTTAGACCCAAAACAAAGCCCAATAAAAACTAAAACCCAAAACACTTAATAAATCTTAAACAATAACTAGTGGGTTTTCATGGTTAAAGTAAAAGATTAAATTGAAACTAAAACAAGTCCAAAATAATAAAAATAACACAAAACCTAAATAATAAATATAGTTTTTACATACAACAAACTTAAATAGCCCAAAACAATTGCCTTCCTTGCCTAGAATCCTTTATGGTCAAATTTAGCATCCTAAAAGACCTAGGACAGTTGTAGCCGCCCCTTAATATCCCAAATTAGCTACAAAAACTCTTCTTTTAATTGTTGAATCAAATCCCCCATTATGTCACCCTTTAGCTTTCTTATATAGTATGGAATCCTAGCAATTTATAAAAAGATAATGACACATATTAATTCCTTTTATTGTCACCTCTTTTAGTCTCCTGTTTGAACAAGGAAATTTCTCAAAACAAGCAAAGTAATCTGTTATAAAATTTTACCAGCCCTCATTTCCTTATAAGAAAAGGATTTTGGAACATTAAAAGAATTTTTGCAACATTTGAAAACTATATTATTACCCAATAAAGATCCTAGTAGAACTAGAAAACTTCCAAAAATTAGTTGTTAAGTATTCTTGTATCATTAGGAAAGAATCCTTCCAAATAAAAGTCCATAAGTTAAAAGGCAATAAATAGCAAAACCCACACCACACATTCTAATTCTATATCATGATGTCTTCCTAAACTCCGATTGACTAGAAATTTTACTCAATATAGAACAATACATCAAGAAAATTTTTGTAAATTTTTATCCCAATCTAAAGGTTAGATTGAGAGTTAAGTTCATTAGCATAAAACTGGATAATAATACTACGCTAAAATTTGAATTTGATTGTTCAACTCTTGTATGGATCGTATCATTTCATCTCTCTTCAAGAAGATTCATCTTTGAATCCTTAATAGGATCAACAAATACATCATGAGCCTTTTGTTTAAGCCTTCATAGCTCTTTTCTTACCAACACTAACCTCCAATAATATTGTATGAAAGTAGTAGCCCTTCTCTTATGTCTTGCATTCTTTGATGTTGATACTCCTATTTTTCTAAAGCATGCCTAACATTGATTACTTCTTTTAACTCATAAAGTTATTTTCACACCACCCCTAGCATACAAGATAGGCTTTTGTGTTATTTAGTTAGAACTCTTATTTGTTTTTTCCTTTTCCTTTATGATTGTAATAGACCCTTTGAATTTGTAATTTGTTTATTTCTTTCCTTTAATTTTCTTTACTCCAAGTAGACAAAATTGATGGAATACAACTTTACTTATTTTTTTATCACAAACCCTAAAATGCTATTGACAAAAAAAAACTTAGGAAGGAATAAAGAAATAAAACCAACTAACCCAAAAAAAAGGGTAGAAACAGGGGATTATATGCAAAAATAAACTAAACAATAAAATATTAAAAGGGATATAACCTGATTTTTAAAGTCAAACTCTAATACCAATTAATGTGAACCCCATGGATATACTGATCTAGAAACCTATAAACAAGATAATAGGGGCTTATATGAAAAAATAAACCAAACAATAAAAGATTAAAAGGGATGTAACCTGATTTTTAAAGACAAGCTCTAATACCAACTAATGCGAACCCCATGGATATAATCTAGAAATTTATAAGCAAGATTGACATAATTATAGGAAGCCAAAAATCAGATTTCATAGAAAAAGTGAGATAAAAATTACCTTGAAATTAGACACCAACACTATTGGGATATGAGCTCCCACCTAACAATTAGATAATAAAAAACGAGAAGTATAAGAAAGATGTCATGATGATAGTTGTTCCTTAATATTTAAAATTCAGTTATTTCAATAACTAAAAAACACGAGAATACCTCACAACACACAAGCAAAGTTGCGACAAAATTTCAATAATTATTCAACTAAAAATAAGTTCTTACAATGGAGCATTTATACTCCCCAAATAACCCTAATAGATCTTAGACCCAAGAACCAAAACAAAGCCCAACAAAAACTAAAGCTCAAAACACTTAATAAACCTGAAACAATGACTAATGGGCTGTCATGAACCAAAATTAAAGTAAAAATCAGAACTAAAACTAAAACAAGTTCAAAATAATGAAAATAACATAAAACCCAAATAATAAATATAGTTCTTTATGAAACAAGCTTAAATATCTCAAAACAATTGCCTTCCCTTCCTATACTCCTTTATCATCTAATTTAGCATCCTGGAAGGCCTAGGCTAGTTATTGTCGCCCTTTGATGTCTTAAATTAGCCAGGAAAACTCTTGTTTTGATTGCTTAATCAGATCCCCTTTAACATATGAAATCTTCTTAGAAGTTTATAGGCTCTCCAATTCTTCAGCAAACAATTCTTCTTGATAATTTTCTTCACACTTCACTTGTGTGTCAAAAGTATATGTTATGAAACTCTATGTAACTCCTTAGCTGATTAGGCACTCTTGCTCTACTATAAGTGCTTCTCTCACATGTGCTGCTCTTGCAGTCTTACACTTTGTTATATACATATTGATGTGATAATGATAAGAACCTTTAATAAATATTATCTTCAAGTTTTCTAGTTTATTATGTTCATAACAGACTAATAATTGTGTTTTATAAAAACGCTTCTTTGATAGTTATCTTTGGATAACTTATAGTTATTGTTTTTTGATAAAAACTATATGAACTTCCTATATAGTTTATCCAAACAAACTAGATAATTATAAAAATAATTGTGTTATGTCCTATAAGATAAAATTGATTAATTCTTTATCTAATTTGAACAAACTAACAATCTAAACAAATTCATCTTCGTCAAAGCAAATAATCCTTCACTAATCAAAGCTAATCATTTCAACATTTACAATCTCCCCTTTTAGTTGATTTGGGAAAAAACATAATAAAGATGAATTAGCATGCAAGTAGTTTAGATAGTTCAATCATATACAAATACTTTTTAAAAGTATTCCTACAAGCATAATTAAAATAGTGTTTTATAGTATGAGAACAATTAATAATATTTATGTAACGGTATCCTATCAGTTCCTAACATGTTTCATGCAAACAGTTCATAACATATTCAAAAACTACTTCATGCAGCATGTTGCATCCTAATAGTTCATAATATATTAAAAAACTATTATGCATAAGATATTATCACACAACTACATGCATCAAGTTCAAAGTGCTTCAAGTATTCAACATAAAGGTTCCTATGCTAAAAATATCTTAGTCATTATAGACTATAATATTCAATATTCATTATTAATTAAAATTCAATAAAATTCCAAAATAAAAAAAATCTTCTAACAAGGCTGATTGGTTGCTTACTTGCTTCCTCTCTCATTCATACATCATTGTCTCCCTCTTGTTTTGGCACCAATCCTATTCCTCATCTTCATCAATAACAGACTGATGTGCCAACCTCAACAATATCTTGACACATATATGTTAATCTTGTGCTCCCACTATCTAGTAAAACTATCAAACTTATTTGATAATACTTACAATTGTTCTATTATAAAAGGGAGTAGGGGATTTTAGGAGTTTTGGTTTGAGAGAAGATAGACTCTTTAGAATGTGATCTCTTTTTACCGACCATAATTTTAGATTTGACAACAATTATGAATGAGATCTTTTCATAAATCTTGATTGTTGGCTCACTATCATGTAAAGGTTCTTTAGTCATGATTGCTACCCTAGATATCAATCCATCAAAAGGCAAACCCATTCCCTTCTTAGTTGTAGCTTTTTGTATGACATTAATAAAGTGATGGCTAGGTTGATAGGAACATCAGTAGCAATAGCATACATGAACTAAGCTTTCTTAATTGTTAGCTTAATATGTCTTCCAATAGGCCAGAGGTTTTTTAGCATAATTTCTACTAACAGTTGATAAGAAGGTAGCATAATGTTCATAGGCAATCTATATGCTTTAGCAGACCATTTTGATCCTTTAAAGCCAATAAACAAATCAATCATCTGAGTCTTTGAATAGGCTCATATTCCTTTACATGAAAAGTCAGGATCTATTATTTCAGGTAGCTCATATAACTTCCTAATGACAACAGGAGACAACTTAAGGGTTTGACCTTTAACAATGGAAGTAATAAAGTGGTCATCAAGATGGAAAGGTTCATAATTTGCATAAAACTCTCTAACTACTTCAACATATGGAGTAGGTGTTCTTTCAATTAGTTTACCCCCATTGTCTATTCTTAAAGATGTTTTCTATGAATGCAAATATATAGTCTAAAAGATCACTTACCGAAACTTCTTTTTCACCTCATACACTTTTCTTAAAGAAATTGATTTTGTAAGCCATCTCTACATTAGAGGAAGTGAAGCGGTAAATTTTTGTAGATTGTGTTATATATTTAGAGGAACCAACCACCACTTTGACCTTTTCTTCTATCCTTTAAATCTTAGAGGGCTAGATTAAAGTCTCTTTAGGGGATAGGGTGTCCTGTTCTTTCTCATTTGAAGAGCTTGAAACAAGTGTTCTAGGTTTCTTCTTAGGTTTACTTTTTAACATCCCTTCAACAAAAAAATGTATTAGCCATTTTTAAAAACAATAAATCAAAAGAAATGTATTCTGTAAATGTAGTGCACATATGATTATAAAGATAGGACATCCTTACTATTTTTACAGAAAAGTTAAATACATGATGGAGAGGATGAATAGATGTTGTCTCATAAGTTTTTTTTTTTGTATTTATCAGAAGATTTCAATTTAGATGAAGATATTTTCTTGGAATATTGCAAGATGAGTGCTTTAAAATAAAATATGAAGAGAGAGAGAGATAATGATGATTATGTATGTTAATTAACAGAACCATTAAATTGGCTTTGAAAAAGTTGTTTTTCTCCTATTCCCGCTCACATCAAGCTTTGTGATATGTACCTATAGTCTCTCTTAAGATGACACATCGATGTTATGAAGAAGATTGACTCTTTAGACTAACCATTTTTTTTTCATAAATCAATTACGCCACATCATTTTCACATGTTTTTCCCATAAGTGTATTTGATTATACACTTAGATAAAGATATGAAGCTGCATAAAGTAACCTAATTTTCTAGCCTAAAAATACTCACATTTGACAGTTTGAAAAGAGATACATACCTTATTGGTCAGACTTGATTTATGAACACATGTCTTTTTAGTTGACTAAATCAATATATGAGTATGTTAGTGAGAAAAACAACAACCCTACTTTAAAATTTCTTTATTCATCTTTTTTTTATATGAGATATGCTAGCAAGGTATGAGCATGTCTTGAAAGTCAAATTTATGTCAGGGTCTGGATACAGAAGATTTTCACTCTTAACATAAAATTTGATAAACTTTATCATTTCCATTATGTAATTGCTTATCAATTTCCACAGTGAGCAATTGATTTTTTTCACAATGATGTGAACGCTTGACTTTTTTTTAAGGATCTATGAGGAGAAGTGTCTTAATTGCTTATGTAGTAAGTTCAACTAGCATACTTGCCTATAAATTAATTTTTCTTTTGCTAGTAGTTAGTAAAACAAATTGAATTCCTTATAGTGCTTAATATAATACTTTTATTTGGTCTTGCAAAAGAATTACATTTCAAAAGCAAAGATCATACCAAATAAGATTTTTCTCAATCCTAGCAAAATGAAATTTATGAGATTTTAAAGGTACATATTAGGTATACTTGTAAGGTTTGCTTCTGTGCTTCAATGTTAGTAACCTATCACTTGTGTGAAAAACATATAAAAACACAAACAAACTTTATACACATACATTTCTTTTTACAAATTCTTTCTCTTTTAAGAATTAGAGCATGTCACATACACCAATGACTTTCCTAAAAATTCAAATCTTAGACCATCTAAAGGTTTTATGAAAAAGTTAGCCAATTGATGTTCGATGTTCACATATTCTAATGACACAATCTTTTATTCAATCAAGTCTCTAATGAAATGATGTCTTATATGTGTGTGTGTGTGTGTTGGTTTTTTAATGTTGTACAAGATTTTTAGAGATACTAATTTCACTAGAGTTATCACAATAAATAATCATAGTATCTTAAGAGAAACCACCATTTTTTAGCATCTTCTTCATCCAAAAAAGTTATGTACAACAACTGTTTGCTGCAATATACTCGGCTTTTGCCCATAGTCAATTGTAGCATTTAGGTATTTTAAGATTCTTTTAACTAATGTAAAATGTGATTCTTTAATATTATATTGAAAAATAGCATAACCACTCACTCTAAAAGCAATGTTAGGTCTAATAGCAGTAATGTAAAGCAGCAATGTTAGGTCTATAAAGTGTAGAATCAACACACTTACCTATAGAATTTGAGCTGATTTTGACAAATGTGCTTATAGGTGTTCGAGCATAACTCTTTCCTTTCATGCCAAACTTCTTAACCATATCTCTAGAATACTTAGATTGAGAAAAAAAAATTATATTCTCGCTCTACGTAATTTATGTGCCAATAAAGAAGTTTAACTTACTAACTATACTCATTTCAAATTTAGATATTATTTCTTTAGCAAACTCATGAGAAAGTGAATCACAAGTAGCTCCAAATACAATGTCATCAATAAAATCTGAGCAATAAATAAATGTTTGCCATTTTTTCTTACGAAAAGAGTCTAGTCAGTTAGTCCATTTTTGGAACTATTATCTAACATATATGTTGTTAATTGTTTGTACCATACTTGCAGTGCTTGTTTTAGATTATAGAGGACTTTTTTTAACTTGTAAATATGATTAGGAAACAAAAGATTAGTGAAACCTTTTGATTATTCTACATAGACCTTTTCTTGTAAAATTTCATTTAAGAATGCACTTTTCATATCCATCTGATATAATTTTAAATTCAAGTAATAAACGATTGCAAATACTATGCGAACTGTTCCTAAACAAGCCACGGGTGCAAATGTTTAATCAAAATCAATCCCTTTAATATGAGTGTATCTTTGTGCCACTAGTCTTGTTTTTTTTTTTTTTTCTAATGTTTCTTCCATACTTGTCTAATTTGTTCTTGAAGATCCTTTTGATTTCGATTATGTTGTGACTATTGGGACTTAGAACTAGTTCCCATGCATGGCATTGATCCAACTTTCATCTTGGAGGACATTTTCAACCTTCTTGGGTTCAATCTATGACAAATAACATATAAATAAGACTTGATTGATAACTCTTTTTTTTAACCTCATACCTTCATCTAGTTTTCTGATAATGTTCTCATTCGGATGATTGTGTTTTATCCATGAGGAAGGTTTTTCTTTTATGATTGTTCAGAAACATGTGAACTCTCCTTAACTTTTCATCTTGTTCTAATGAGGTTTATTTAGTTATCTCAATGATGTTATCGAGATCTTTCTTAATAGATTTCTTCATATTGTCATCAACAACCATATTGATTAATTTCATGACAATTTTAATCTGTAGATGAGTATCCAAGAAATATTTATTTATCACTTTCAAGATTAACAAGAACTCTCAAACACTTTGAAGTATTTGACTGTGGGCTTCTTGTTGTTCCATAACTAATAAAAAAATGAGTTTTGTTTCAAATCTAAACATAACACGATTTAAAATGTATATAGTAATTGTCATAACTCATTTCTAGGTTATTCCCTAAATTCACCTTTTTCTTTTTTCCAAAAAAAAATAATAGCAAGAGCAAGAAGGCTGGTGTTATGGCTAAAGCAAGAAAAATTAAGCTGCAATTTTAGACAAAATCAGGAGCCTAATTGTACCCCATTTTATCAAAAACTAGAAAGACAATGTAAATTCAAGTCAAGTTATGTGATTATTGGACGAATCTGCATAAAACTTAAGCCCAAGGACATAATCAGATTTTTAATAGGCCAATTTGATTTAATCATGGGCCAAATTAAAGTTTAATTATGTTTAAGAATTAATTTAGGTTCAATTGAAGGATTTAATTAGGTGCAAGGATTATACTTTAAATAGGTCAAATTAATTTTATTAGTGACTTAATTAGTGAAAAATTAAGTTTGGGAGCCCAATTTGGGCTTAATTGAGAAGATTGGAATTTTAAGAGACCAAATTTAATTTTTACCAAGTCAATTGATTGAAATCAGAGGTGAATTTGCAAGAAAATCAAAGTTTTTGGGTCATTTAAGGGCTAAATTAAAGAAATTCACAGCCAATGATCGTTTTGCAAAAAGCACCGAATTCTGGGACCCAATTGGCTGAAATCAGAGGTAGATTAAAGAAATTTCAAAGTTTGATGGTCAATTAGGGGTAAAATTGCATAAATCCGAGACCTATGACCAAAATAAAAAAGGCGCTAAAGTCCAAGGCTTAAATTAAAGTTTGATAAGGGTACAATTGTATAAAATTGAAAGTTTGAAGCCAATCAGGGGTGCAATTATGAATAAATACAAATCGAAGGACTAAAGTGCAATTGCCCAAAATGACGACATTATGTTACAACTGTTCATCTTCTCTTTCAGAAAAGTTGCTCGAGTGACCTACTTTTCAAGGCATTTGAAGCTTCGTTTCTCCACCCAAATAGAAAAAACTTACGCCAAAATGATCATCTGACATCTGACTACACCCTAGTGTGGTCAGTTCTAGCTGAATGATAACACAGAGGCAATGACACTGCCCCAAAGTTGCCCACCCGACCAGCCATTTTCCTGCAACAAACCTGACAACCCATGATAGCTACTTTGAGCCAACAGTTGGGATCCTTCTAGGTCAAACCAAGGGCCAAGATTTAGCACCAGTGGAGACCAAATGTCCTGCTTCCAACCCTTATAAATAGATGAGGATTTCATGTCCTGAAGAGAGGGTATTTTAAAGTCTAAAGTTGAGAGAAAATCAGTCTCCCCCTCCCCCATTTCCTTTCTGCCACGGTGAACTTTCTTTTTTCTATCTCTCTCCACCGTGGCCTTCGGCCACCACCAGCCTTTCCTTTCATTAGCGCTATCACACTTTCCCCCCTCCAAATCTCCTCCACCGCGAGTTTCCTTCCCTTTTATTTTCCTATATGCATAGTTCGTTCTGCATACAAGGCACTGGGGGGGAATAATTACCCCCCAGCTTGGGCTGGACCTATTCTGGCCTAGCCCAAAAAAAAAAAAGAAAAACCCAGATTCGTTGGGTTGATGATGGCCCAACCTGTTGGGCCGCCAGTTGGCTCGACTCATAAATTTTATAATATGTTTAGTTAAAATAATATAATAATATATTATAATATTATATATTAAAAAGAAAAGGCAAAAATCCAAAAAAAATCCCAAAGGGCATTTCAAAATATTTCTAATTTTTTTACGTGTTTTTCTACCAATTTTGTTTAATATTGGGTTATATTTTTATCCTATAAGGTACAGATCCGGTGTTAAAATACTTAATTGTTTCTAAAATAATTCTAAAAAAATTAAAAAAATCTCAAAAAAATTTTCAAAACTTTTAAATGAATTTTCCCTTTAAAAAAAAATATTTTTTTTTCATGAACACAGTCAAATCCTAAAAAGTTTTCCAAGCATATTTTCATAAAAAAGACAAAATTGCATCTTTCTCATATTTTAAAAAATTCAAAAAATAGATATCATAACTGGTTTATGATTATCTGATAGTTTAAAAAATTCAAAAAATAGATATTGTAACTAGTTTATGATTATCCGATAGGATTTAGCCAAAATGTCAAAAACCCTTTACCAAACATTTTGTGTATTTTATATTAGGGTTCAGATGTTGACTTTTAATACTTGAGGGTGTAAAATTACACAATAGAGTACACTCTCCAGTATTAAAGATACAAAGTGTAAAATAAATATGATGCTAAAATTTAGACTTCAAAATTATTAGGATTAAACTCAATGAGGTAGAGACTCTCTCATGAAGGGAGATTTGCCTTTGACTTTAGACAAGACCAACGAATAGAAACATGACCTAGAAAAAAAATAATCAAACAACAATGCAGCTTACTTTAGATAGGGTGCACTTGGGGTGATGCGTTTTTTCCTTGCACAACTAGTCCCTTACTCAACTTCTCGCAAACCATAGGTTTCTAGTAACCATAATATTAGGTGGCAGCTCCTAGACCTTAATCATAATTTTATGATTAAACTCAAAACCATTTCCTTCCCAATAACAAGCCTCTTGTGGAGGCACACTCACACATATTTTTCAGCAAGTTCAGCCATGCGTCGTTGTGATCACGTACGACAGTAGTGTTAATAGCTTTATCCCAGAAGTATAATGCAACTTTCTTAATACTGAACATAATTTGATCCATTTCTTATATAGCTTTATTCTTCCTCTTAACTATACCATTCTACTGAGGAGTGATAGGAGTAGAGAATTCTTGATATATACCATATTCATCAAAAAATGATAAAAAGTTAGCATTTTTAAATTCTTTGTCATAGTCACTGTGAATTCTAAACTTGAAAAGATTGTTTTTTGTTTGCAGACATCTAAATTGTTCCCTTGTAAAATCAAAGGATTCAAACTTTTATCTTAACAAAATAGCCCAACTATATCTTAAATAGTCATCCACCATAACCATGATATACTTCTTTCCACACAAACTTTTAGTTTGAGTTGGACCCATTAGATTTATATGCAACAATTCAAAGGGTTTTGAGGTCAGAATGTTAGTAGTTTTCTTATGTTGAGTCTTAGTTTGTTTTCCTTCCAAACATGCTCCACACATCATCTTCCTGACTGTTTGTAAATTTGGTAAACCACATACTGCTTCCCTTTCAAAGATCTTTAACAAGTCCTTAAAGTTAATATGACCAAGATATTGATGCCAAATATCAGTATCATCCAGTATTACCTTATGACAACCCAAGGTGGCCAAGGTTGAAACTTCATAGTAGTAGTCTAAGGTTCTGGTGCTTTTCATTATCCAATTGCTAGTGTCGCGGGGTGCGCCCAACGTCGAGAATGGCGTTGTCTGCCTTCTATGAGTGTGTGTTGAAAAGGGGTTTAGGTATAATCATAAAGTTATGATTATATGGTTTAGAAGTCACAACCTAGTATTATGGTTACTAGAAAACCTATGGTCCGTGAAAGTCTAACTAAGGGACTGGTTGTGCAAGGAAAAGACGCATTACCCCCAGTACACTCTACCTGAGGTAAGCCGCATTATTGTTTGATTATTTTTCTAGGTCAAGTTTCTATTTGTTGGTCTCGTCTAAGGTTCAAGGTAGATCTCTCTTTATGAAGAAGTCTCTATCTTATTGAGTTAAATCCTAATCATTCTAAAGTTTAAATTTTAGCATCGCATTTATTTTGCGCTTTTTATTTTTAATACCTGAGGGTGGTATACTTTACAATGTAATTTTATACCTCCTAAATATTAAAGTTTACAGTTAAATCCTTGCACTTTAATTATAAAGTGAACAAAATGATTAGTGATAATTTTTTTACATTTTGATCAAACCCTAACGGATAATCATAAACTGGTTATGATATCCATTTTACATTTCAAAACATGAGAAAGATGCAATTTTAAAATGTCCTTTGGAAAATTTGAATTTTTTTCTTTTTTTAAATTTTTTTTAATATTATTATTAAATATATTGGGCTGGGTCGGACCTATTGATGCGAACCCTAGCGGAACTTAATGGAATTCGCGAACCCAAGATCTATCTAATCCAAGTTTGAGTATGAAGATGAGCTTATCACAATGAAAGACTTGCTCTAAGACAACAAGACTATAAACCACTCAATCACAATGCCTACACTTGAAGACAAGCAAAAGAAGTATAAAATCACTAGTAACAATTGATCAATTCTCTGAAGAATTGAAGTTCAATCAAGAACCAAGAGAGACAATACTTTTAGTTTGCAAAATTTATTTCTCTTAATATTCTTCAAAAAATATATTTATACTAGAAAGCTAAGTAACCCTAGTTTTCTTAATAGGTCACACATAAATCCAATTTAAATAATATACAAATCAATGCTTGCTCTTCATTATTTATTACCCTCTTGAAGTCCTCCTTAACCCATGTATATCAAAGAATCAATTGAAAGTCTCTTTGAGCCTCTTAGTCTTAGCCCTAAAACTTGTCACTAGACCAATTGGGACCTCCAATGGATCTTTTGGTGTTGCTTGGATCACAGCAGATATAGAGAGTATCGTTGAATGATGAAAGTTAAAAAAACAAAAAAAAAGGTCTTAATATTGCGTTTGAAATTGATAAAGAGAAGTGAAAAATCTAGTAATGATTCCATTGTCAATGTTATTATTATTTTTTAATATTGACATCACATATTGTATTTCTCCAGGTCCATCGTATTCACGCCAAGAGTGATTCCTATTTTATTCCATCTTTTGTTATCTAGACTAGGAACATTATATGTGTATTTTAAAACCATGTAAAATTTTGGTAACTTGTAATTTAATGATAAGCTTTTGGTGTGTGTGTGCGTGTGTGTGTGTGTATTAAGGTTTCTTTAAACGCAATTTATAATGTGTATTGTTGTATAGAATTTATGATGTGGAGATTATAAATGTTGTGATTAAGATCCATGATGATTGGATCAAAATTGAGGAAAGATTTATAGGAATAAAACAAGTTTATGTCAATAACTTGAGACTTCCTAGTATAGGGGAGACTCTGCTGAAATTTTAATATATTTTTTTATGGACTTACATGTACAAAAACAAATTCCCATATAATATTGTTTAGGTGTTGTCCTAGAAATTGGACTATTATAAATACTCTTGATATTCACTAACATCAGAGTTAGGAATATTGATGCTAGAATTGAGAATTATTTTGAACTCTAATATTCAGTGACATCAAAGTTAGGAATATCGTGCTTTTTTTTCATGTAATACTTACCAACACCAGAATTGAAAGTCTTTGTAGTTGAATATTCACTAACATCAGAGTTAGGAATATTAGAGGCAGACCATCGATAACATAACATAACAGACCCTTAGCAATTTAAGATAAAATTAGCAATGCAGCCTACCTTAGGTGGGATGTTTTAGGGGTGATAGTATCTTTCATTTTACGTAACCATTCCCATATCATAAAATCTTTCTTGACGAGTTAGGGTTCCTAGTAACCATAATACTAGGTGACAACTCCTTAAATAAGACTTTTCCCTCTAAGAACAAAATGTCATCCCTTGCATGGATCATGTCATTCTCTCTCTAATAAATATTCATCCTTGAAATATTTAATAGGAATAATGGATACTTCATCAACCTCTTGTTTAAGCTTTCAATGCTTTTTCCTTGCCAACACTCGTCTTTAATAACACTGTATGAAAGTAGCAATTCTTTTCTTTCATCTTGCATTCTTTTCGCGTTGATGCTCATCTCTTTCTAAAGTTTGCCTAGCATTAATTAATTATTTTAAATCATCAAGTTATTTCTACACCGCCCCTAGCATACATGATAGGCTTTTGTGTTCTTTAGCTTGAACCCTTATTTGTTTGTCCCTCTCCCTCAGTAATAATGCTTCATTAGAATACATGTCATAATTAATTTCTTAGCACTAACATGATTGTAACAGCCCCATTGAATTTACGATTTGTTTGTTTATTTCCTTTATTTTCTTATTCTAAGTTGACATATACTAAAAAAAATTTATCACAAACCCTAAAACGCTAATGACAGTACAGAACATGAGAAAAAACCAAGGAATAGAGTAAACTGACTCAAAAAAATATGGATAGAAACAAGAGATTAGACGCATAAATAAACCAAACAATGAAAGATTAAAAGTGATATAACCTAATTTTTAAAGCCAAGCTCCAATATCAACTTATATGAACCTTGTGAATATAATGATCCAGAAACCCACAAACAAGATTGACACAATCTTGGAAAGCCAGAAATTAGATTTGATAAAAAAAAAGTGATAGAATAATTACCTTGGACTAAGGCACCAACATTATTGGAGTTTGAACCCCTATACAATGATTAGCAAATCATGAATGAGAAGTATAAGGAAGATGCCATGAAGACATTTGTTCGTCGATAAGTCAAATTTAGTTCTTTCAATAACTAAAAAATTGTTAGAATACCTCATAACACACAAGCAAAGCTATGGGAAAAATGTTAATAATCATCCAACTAAAAATAAGTTCATATAATAGAGTATTTATACTCAGATAATCCTAATGGATCAT
>Ga0325403_1002810_pt1 | contig 15599 bp, 7 predicted proteins | sample PopdelMetagenome_19_FD_205665 | JGI IMG/M metagenome (GOLD analysis project Ga0325403, IMG submission 205665) | Populus deltoides microbial communities from Bellville, Georgia, United States - Xylem-PdKOR-R4 | ecosystem: Host-associated > Plants > Phyllosphere > Stem > Wood/Secondary xylem...
AATTAGAATAATAATACTGATAATTCATCATTCAATGTCAGATTTGTTGGGAATTGAGTTTCATTGCTTTTTCATGTATTGTATTTCCAATCTAATATCCTAGGTTATTGGTTTAAAAAGTTTACGTAGCTTGATATTCTCTTTTATTTTTTGCCTTATTATTTATTTCTTTCATGATTTTATTGTCAAACATTAGTTTTTTTAAATAAAAAACAGTCATCCAAGTTTCTCTTATATATTTTATTAGAAACTTGCACTAGGCAAAGATCTAAGATAAGAGATTTAAAGATTTATCCTCTTGCTTGGATTTATGGCATTGCAAAAAAATTTCTGCACTCTTGATATTTTTTATGTTCTTAAGAACATAGTTCGACCCGCGGTGGAGGGTGGACAAATAAACTAGTAATCAAAAAATGATGTTGATAGTGGCAACATCATTTTACACAATTTTACACTTATTTAAATAGTAGCAACTAAAACATTCAAGTAAAGCTTTAGAATCATTATATAAGAAAACAATCTCTGGTTTATTTTTCACTACAAGTACCATACTGTTAAAGAATCATACCCCAAAATAGTTACAGTAATTCACCAAAATTGCAAAATAAAATTTTTTTTAGTTCAAGGAAGTCATCTAATTACAGGAACAAAAATAGTTAAATAATAGATATGTTGCCCGCGCATCACCGTGAAATTTTTTATTCATATTTAATCAAAAAGCATAATTATCAACCAATTTAATTTTAAAAAATAAAATTGGTAAAAAAATACTAATAAAAAAACTAGCAAAAGCAACAAAAACATAGTATAATCTTTAAAAGTCGCATCCCATGAAAGTTTTGACCCAAATTCAATCGAGAAGCATAATTATCAACCAATTAATTTCGAAGAATGAGATTGGTAGAAAAATATTAATAAAAGATCCTGCAAAAGCAACAAAAAGAATTGAGATAAAATCTGATAGAAAAAACCCAAGGAGGATGTAATTTAATGAAAAAAATAAAAAAAAAACCCAAATAAAATTAATATCAATTAAAAGAATAAAAACCAAATTTTAAAGATTAAAAAAATCATAAGGGGTAAAATTAAAAACATCTGTAAAAACCAAGCAAACCCGGACAAATATCTTAAACATGATCAAATCTTAAAAAGCTTATAACCTATAAAAATCTGGATCCAGGTCCTATCAAGAGGTTTATTATAATCCAATTTAAAAATATAAATTTTAAAAACTTGTCAAATAAACAAAAAGATAACAAAAAAAACCTTTAGCGAACCCGGTAACCAACTTGAGTGAGAAATCAAACATATGACCTAGGACAAAAAATGGGATGCCCTATAAATAGAAAAGCGAAAAAAATGCAGGCAAAAAAATATTAAAAAAAATACTTTAAAAAAGACGAAGTCAACTTGGGGGTAATCCTTTATGTAAACCCTCGGTTATAATTTTTCAGTATTTAAAAGATGAGAAATTTAACCAATAGTAAAATGGGTTAAATTAAATTAAAGAAACCTAATCAAGATAAAAATAGTGAAATTAATGAAATGAAAAGTCAATATAGTACTAAATCATTGAAAAGAAAAACATTTGTGAGGACAAAATGAATACGTAAGATCAAGAGAGGTCAATATTCAAATAACAGAAGGTTGGGATTTTATGTATAAATGATAAAAAAGGGATGTGGATAAATGTGCAATTAACAAGATGTTAGAAATATAAATATCATTCTATTTTCTCTCTTGGAGTGACTGGCAAGAGTATGAGAGAGTTTAGAGAGAGGCTGGAGAGAAGATATATTGATGGTAAATCAACCGACAGCTATAATTCCACCTTCCATCGTTGGATCAGCACGATATTCGGGCATATTGTTCTCATCCATGTCATGTACATTGTCACCGTAGGGATGTTCTATATCAGTCCCTGTTTGAGAGATATCGAGGGAGGAAAATATTTGGGAAAATACACTTCTGAACAGTCTTCTTTGCTGTCTGTTTTCTCCTTCGGCCACCGTTGGATTAGGCTATAACTTGGATATGTTGTTCTTCCTGATTTTGTCTAGATTCTGAACGGTGGAGATCTGAAACAAACATTTGGTATAGAAGTGGTATATCTCGCATAGTAGGTCTGCAAGTTTGAGGTCAGTTCGGTTAAACCCATATTTCTGGAAATTTCACCATTTGATGAAGTTAATATTTGGATATGTTATTCTCATAATAATGCATTATAACTTGATAGTATAGATTGTTTGGAATATTATTCGTTTGTTATTTATGGTTTATAGGAACTGTGTCAAGGATTGTGTTTAGAAGAATATTGTTTGGAAAGTTTGTAAAATCGACAAGAATGTTTTATTTTGACGTTAAGAGGGAAGATTGAAATAAATAAGATAAATTGGCTCTTATAAAGATATTCCTTTTTTTTCAGTCTTAAACGATATGTGATATGACCAGGGGTTGAGATGATAAAGAAAGAGTTAAATTGTGGATGTTGTGTGTAAATGGAAAGGTTGATGAATCTGGACAGATTCGTCTCCTAACATTTAGAGAGAATTCGAGTAGAAGGATGAGAGAATTAAGATCAAGTTTCTCATAGTAATTGTAGTTTTAGATGTTAGCTAACTAAGAAATTGGTCTTGCTCAATATGGAGCTGTAGAACCCCAGCTATGGGTCATCAACCGAGATTGGGTCTTGACAGACCCTGTAGGGTAGTGTTTGTTGATGAGCAATTTTGACTATCTCAAAGGCAGAACTGGGTTCTCCTTCCTTCAAAGAACTTGTAGCCTCATGTATTAGCTTTCCAACGAGACTAATCTCGCTTGAAACAGAGTTCTATAAGTCTAGATATAGTTAAAAATCTGATGAATGTTCAGACAGTAACAGTTTAATGTCTAGATAATAACAGTTGGACAGTAACAGTTCAATGGGTAAACAATAACAGTTCAAAGTGTAGACAGTAACAGTTCAAATGTCAAAACAGTAACAGTTCAAAGTCAAACAGTAACAGTTCAAAGTCAAACAGTAACGGTTGGAAAAGTCAAACAATAACGGTTGGAAAAGTCAAACAGTAACAGTTCAAAGTCAAACAGTAACGGTTGGAAAAGTTAAACAGTAACTGTTCAAAGCCAGACAGTAACAGTTGGAAAAGTCAAACAGTAACAGTCCAAAGTCAAACAGTAACAATTAAAAATTGGACAGTAACAGTTGGAAATTGGACAGTAACAACTCAAAGTTAGACAGTAACAGTTAGAAAGTGGACAGCAACAGTTCAAAGTTAGACAGTAATAGTAGACTTTCACGTGAATACTATATAAAGGAATTGAGTCATACGAACACTTGCACATTAAGATACTAACTCTGAAAATATACATGATATATGTATGTATGTTATTATGAGGAAATGAACATACATAAGAAAGTAACATATGAGTAATGGATGAATATGGATTCTCTATAATATCGGCCTAAAGGAATGATAATTATGGTTGGATAAAGGATGACAACATTAATGGGTGTAATGAGAAAAACGTAAGATATAAAGAAAGAAATGATTGAAAGAAAGATTTATTAGCTATTGATATGATTATTATAAAACATATCCTTGAATGAAGAAAATTTATGAGATGAGTCTGTGACTGTAGGAGGGACCACCGGTGTGGTGCAACAGCAGCAACAAGGGAGCACAAGTAGAGCTTCTACTGCAGGTAGGTGACTTTCACCTTCTTTTTAAATAATGTTGAATAATGAAAATACTTTATCATGAATATTACTGTATTGTGTTAATTCAGATACCAGACTATCAAATGCTTAAATGTTAACAAATGAACGATTAGCTTCAGTTAAAGGCATCTGAAGAGATGACCTTGAACATTGAAATACCTTATCATAAACGTTGTCGTATTGTGTTAATTCAGATATCAGATTGCCAAATGCTTAAATGTTAACAAATGATTGATTAGCTTCGGCTAATAGCATCCGAAGAGATGACCGGGACAAACGATTGATTAGCTTCGGCTAATGGCATCCGAAGGGATGACCGGTACAAACGATTGATTAGCTTCGGTTAATGGCATCCGAATGGATGACCGGAACAAACGAATGATTAGCCTCAGCTAATGGCATCCAAAGGGATGACCAGGATAAACGATTGATTAGCTTCGGCTAATGGCATCCGAAGGGATGACCAGGACAAACAATTGATTAGCTTCGGCGACAAACGAATGATTAGCCTCAGCTAATGGCATTCAAAGGGATGACCGGGACAAACGATTGATTAGCTTCGACTAATGGCATCCGAATGGATGACTAGGACAAATGAATGATTAGCTTTGGTTAATGGCATCTGAAGGGATGACCGGGACAAACGATTGATTAGCTTCGGCTAATAATATTCGAATGGATGACCGGAATAAATGAATGATTAGCTTCAGCTAATGGCATCCAAATGGATGACCAGGACAAACGGTTGATTAGTTTTGGCTGATGGAATTCGAAGGGGATGGCCAGGGTGAGTGAATAGTTAACCTCGACAAATGATGTCTTAAAAGAATGGCCGGATTTAAGATTATAGTTGATTGCAAGAATTGGTGTGTGTATATATACTGCAAGTTATGTATACCAAGAACATGAAGGAACTACAAATGTCATGCTTCAAACATGAGATAATGTTAATGCTTCATTAAACTGTCAGACCATTTTCTTATTGTTGTTGTTATTATTATTAAGTAATTGCATTCTTGTAAATGTTTTGTACTGCAGTAGGGACGTTATACCAACAAGGTGCCTAGGAAACCCAATACATGGGAACCTACTTTTGCAAGGAATCATGTAGTTGCATTCTAAATCATGATATATTTTATATGAATCAATGTAATGAATGTATAACTATATTTAGATCCTTTTAGATTAAATTCGTGATGACTATTTGTAGGATAGAATACAAACTCATGACTATGCATGTATATTTAAATGCGAACTTCTAATCATGCAAACATAATATTATAAGTTTATGTAAGTTTCACTTTTAAATGAAATGTTGATTGTTGTTGATGTATGAATTATATATTGATGATGTGAAGGGAACATGTTCGCCGATTACCGACACGATGTGTGTCAAGTACAAAAAAAAATTTTACTGTTGTTTTGGGCTTGTAAAAGCCGAGCTGTTACACTTTATATCTATTACCCGGGTCATGAGACCAAACAGATCCCATTAAAGACAAACCTGAAAAAACAAAAAAGCAAGATTCTTAATCAAACAAATATTGAGGGATGAAATTAAAAAATAAATAAATGAAAAAGAAAAAAAGAAATAGCAATTAAAGGGATTAGCACTAAATTCAACTTAAAAATTAAATGAAATTAAAATTTTAAGGAAAAATCAAATGAAATTAAATGTTTAGGGATGAAATTGTAAAAAATAAATACATTAAGAAAGTGATAAAAAAACAAATAGCAATTAAAAGAATTAAGACCAAATCTATCATAAAAATTAAATGAAAATGAAACCTAGGGGTGGAATTGAAAATAAAAAAAAAAACATATCAATCAAGGAAAATGATTCAAAACAAAACAAACATCAATTTAAAGAATAACGACTAGATTTGAAAACAAATTAAAAAAATCAAATGACGATGGATGAAATCAAAAATAAAATTTAATTAGAAATAATAAATGTAAATTAAACAATTACTAATACGAGAAGAAAAACTGAATCAAGAGAAAATAAATAAATTAAAGGGTAGGTATGATTTATTGTATGGCCAACATGCAATCTAAGGAAAAAGATGTAAAACCCCAAGTAAAATCTTTGATGATAATACGAGAAAATATTATGAAAAATAGGGGAAATGATAATTAAATTACAAGAATGATGATGGATTGAGAATTCAAAGTAAAATGTTTTGTGCAAGTGTCAAAATAAAATACGTAAAATACTCAAAAAAAATAAATGTAAATAAAATTTTATTAGGAGTGAATTACCTGTAAATAAAATTATCAGTATGTAACTTAATGAAATTCGAATTCATCGGGATCTGGGATCTGAGAATTATTAGTAAAAATTTCATATAGGTAGGGTTGACATCTAAGAATTTTATCCAAAAAAATATGAGATTTACTATTTAGGATATGGAAAGAATTTGGTAAAAAGTTAGCGTGTGTGTAAGTGTGTATATGTGTGCCCGAGCAACAAGAAAAAAAAACCCTACCATTTACATGTGAAAGGGGTGGGAAATTTTAAGGGAAACATAAAATCTTAAGAGGATATCTTGAGGGAACATTAAACAAGCTTAGGAAGCATTAATTGGAAGGAAGTGTGGGTGAGTAGAGAGGGAGAGAAGAAGTTCAGCCAAGAAGAATAAGAATTGGAAGCTTTGATTTGAAAAGTGATTAGAGTTTAATTACTTGCTTAGCAAGGCATTCTAAATAGTCTTGATCTAATTTTTAATGGTTTAAAGTCCTTAATTGATTTAATTACTTGTTAGGGTTCTTAAACAAATTTGAGGAAAATAAAAATTTATTGTAATTTGTTTTGGTTATAATGTGGAAACTGGAGAAAAGTGATTAAATTGTTGTAATTAAAATAAAAATGTTGATAATTAAATAGAGTTGGTGGTCGGCAAATGATGGGAGATTTTAGGGAATTTATTTGTGAATAAATGTTGTTAAGTGATGAATTCATAAGCACAAGGTTGCATTGGTATTGGTTAATTGAAGAAATGATTAATTAGAGAATGAAAGAAAAATACAATTTTTCCCTCCATCTATTAAATAATTTCGGTCAAGAGAGAGAAAATTAGGAAATTAGGAATCTTGATGTAATGGAAGGAAATTGATAGAAATGTAATGAAATAATTTTAAATTGATGATTGGAATAAGAAACTTCTATGTTATCTATTTAATTTTTATTTTCGGTAAAATGGAGAGTAAATAAGGAAATCAGAAATTTAATGTATATAAAATAGGTTCGTGGAGAATTGTGATTTGAAAATAATGATAATAAAAGTTGAACTTGAATAAAAAAAAGTTAAAATAAAGATTTCTTGTAAAAAAAAAAAAAGAAATGATTTGATGTTCATGTGGATGTAGGAAAGATTGCTAGACCGTTACCGCAATAGGAGACTTCAGCACGAGCTCAGGCATCGGATATATACGTGAAGCCTTGAATTTATTAATGTTTAAGTTGTATTTTTATTTTAATTTTTATGAGTTGTGGTTAATTAATTAACAATTAGTTATATTGTTTCTTGAGGAAAACAAATATATGATGCGATGAACTAATTCCTAAATTGGTGGAATTAGTGCCCTGTTGAATGAGCACAAAGAGAAACTAATTTCTAGATTAATAAAATTAGTGCTCTGTTGAATGAGTGGTTATGAAAATATTTTTTTATATGAGTGAATGGGCAAGTTGATAGACTAATTCCTAGGTTAATGAAAATAGTGTTTTGTTTCATGGGTGGGTATGAAAATATTTTTTTATGAGTAAAATTAGTGCCATGGTTAATGAGTATTAAAAAGAACTATGTTGTTTTTATTAATATGTAACGTTTAGAATTTAATTTCTTCTTACTTGAAAATTGATATCTTGATTATTTTTTATTGAGTATTATATCGAAGTTTTAATTAAGATGTATTGTGAGATGGATGAATTCATTTAATGGTTTTATGAGCATTTATAATAAAAAGGAAAGAAAGAATTAATTGATATTATGTTTTATTAGACTAATTGAATTATGTGTTAAACAAACTTTCCGGCACATTTCTGCACTAGGTTGAGCAGTAGAATAGTTCTTTACATTTTTTTGGAAACCATCTTGTAATTAATGGATTTTATATTTTGTTATGTAAAATATATTTCAAACTCAATGTTTTAATAGTTTATCAAATTCTAATGTTGTAACAAAATTTTAAATTATGAATTTTTCTTTAATTATGTATTTATTTTATTAATGATTTCTTTCATTGTTCCTATTTGCAAAACTCTAGATTGTGTAATGTAATTAAATTGTAATTAGTGGAGTAATTCATTGATTACATTTAAATATAATGTGTAATATTAAATTACCTCACTTTATATGTGTGTGTGTGAGTGAATTGATTATTGAGGAATTGTATTGTGATAAGATAAGAAAGTCATCGATGATAAGACTTATGTGAAATTTGATAATTGAAAAATATGGATGAAAAGTTGATAACTTAATATCTAAAAATACAGGGAAACTCTGCTATTTGTTTTTAAGTATGCCATAATTATAGGGATGTTACAAAAAAGAAGGAAAAGAAAAAGAAAAGAAAAGCAATTTTGAACTAAACTATGTTGAACCACTACACACGTGCCACCTAAAGAGGAAAAGGATGCTGAGACAAATTTATGATGTTTTGAAAAATAAATAAGAAAAGGTTACAAGGCTCTTGAAGGCTTAAAGTAGGTATAAATAAATAAGGAGTATTGTGATAATTGAATAAAATTTGATAAGTATAAATAGGATAAAAGAAAAAGAAAGAGGGATCTAAAATTGAGAGTGAGAACCAGCGGGAGAGAAGAAAAATGGTAAGAAAAGAAGAGAAAAAAAGAGAAGATAAAGGAAGGAGAAGAGAGTTAGAGAAAATAAATTTAAAAGGTAAGATTTATATTTTGATGTGTATAAATGTGTTTTTTTTCGCTTTGATTTTCTGTTTTGTTGAAGATTAGGGTTTTGAAGATTTTGTTTTGGGTTTAAATGGTGAATTGATTTGAATATTATAGGTTAACTGTTATGGATAATGAGTTATTTAGTTGATTTTGAAAGATTGTAGGTAAGGATGATGATTTAAGTTATGGTTTGTTGAAAGACTTTGAAAGAATTACATAAAGGATGATGATTTAAGTTATGGTTTGTTGAAAGACTTTGAAAGAATTACATAATGATCCTTGGAGCATAATTCGAGATTCTGGATAGAATTGAGGATGAATTATGGGTAAAATTCTAGTATAGTTATGCATTTATGATATTTTCAGTTTGACCCTCCAATTTGACCCCTAAAAATTTGACAAAATTCTAGAATGGTCCCTAGAGAAAATTCAAGATTCTGGACAAAATTGAGGATGGATCATGGGAAAATTTCCAATATGGTCATGAATTTATGACATTTTCAGTTTGGTCCTCTAATTTAACTCCTAAAAATATGATAAAATTCATGATTGGTCCCTAGCTATAATATTAGCCTTTTCAGATTGATTTGATGAATAATCAAGGGTTGTTTGAAATTATTATCAAGTTTTATAATTTATTTCCTTATGAATTAAATTTTGGAAAAATTGTTTAGCTTTTTGGTTTTTAGAAAAAAATGACTCGTTTGGTTCATATACATATAGGGTTATGAGTTAGACCCTTAGTTAAGTGTATTAAATAGGTTATAAGTTCTTCTCGAGTTGTTTTTAGTATGTCTCATTTTGTATTCTGATAATCCTGAAATTCTACCCGCAGGACATCATTAGGATTTTCTTCGGTATTTGCCTTTGAGTTTTGTTCGTTTTTGAGTTAAGTGAGTGGATAATTTTCCACATACATGAGAAATAATATAAATATTTGAATTATTAATACGGATTGGATCATGTTTCTTCATAATATATATGTTGATTATTATCTTTGTTACGATAAAGTATAATCAATTATTAAATCTGAATTCTTGATATGAGCCAATACATAATTTTTAATTGATTTCTGAATTGATAGCTTTTCATTTGATTGATGTCACGAGTTGAACCTTAAGATATGAATCTGTATGTTTGATTATAATATGAACCTATGGCATGTCAGTCATAATACTTATGCTAACAGGGTAATGTTAGTTTTTGTGCACATCGTATCTAAACTCTAGGTTACCGGGGGAGTCACCAACCTGTGTGAACTGATCATCTCACAACACAGAGCCTCATACTCATCGCGTTTTGATTTTCTAATGAGCTGTACCTTATGATATTATTGTTATGACCTATTTAAGAAACTTTCCTAAACCTAAAGCTATATATATATATATATATATATATATATATATATTCCTTGTTGTTGTATTACCTCATGTATGTATATTAAATATTATCTACTCACTGAGTTGTTGAACTCACCTACTCATTATTTATCTTTTCATACTTATAGCTTGTTAGTATGTCACTTTTGTTAGATCTTCAGAACCTGCTCTTTTGGTTGTAATTTGTACTTTTTATTTATGTTTAGTTAGTGCTCCACAACTATGAATTTCTATTAACTCTTGTATTAAGATAATCAAATTATATTATGAAGTTAGTTTTGATGTTACTGTTGCGTTGAACTTTGATTGAGTTATTTAAATGATAAGTTTGTATATGAACCTTGAATAAAATAATCAAATGCCTTCAGCACAATGACTTTTTTGTATTTTCATATTTGATTGAATAATAGAATTATTACATTACCCTTACCATTTAAATTTTTTAGCCTTAGCTTTAAGGGTTTGGTTGTAATTTCATCATGGTTTGTTTTTTATTATTTTATTCAAGGGTTACATTAGTAATTTTACTGTGTTTTAAAAACACAATTACCAAAATAACCTCGCACAATCCTCAAAGAGATATTTTATGTTATAATGAAAAGACCACCTTACCCTCGAAGCAAAGACAAAAGATAAAATAATCAAGGGACAATACAGTAATTGCACTATTATAATAAATAGTAATTTGTGTTTTAGGATACAATAATATCGTTAGAGGGATTGGTTTTTTGGATAATCAGCCACAAAATAAAGACTTAGGAATTTGAACCATACACTTCTCCTAGGAATGTCTAAGCAAAGAAACTTACATATATAGAATGCCTACTTAATTATATGTTATTTATTTGCCTCATTACAAATAAATTAAACAAGTCAGGGCATGGATGAAATTGACTTAATGCTCTTACATATACAACATAAAAACTAATTGTGGTTATGATTTCATCTCCCTTTTTATTTCGCCGATGGCATCTTTTATTGTCAGCCTGATAGGGGTGGCATTGATTCTCTAATTGCATACGATTTGGTTAACAAGGAGTGGTTGACTATTTGAGTTTTTTCCTAGACCTGTGTTTGACAAAGAAAGCATGAGAGAAGAGAAAAGGTTAGCAAGAAGAGAGAATGAGTTATGTGGTAATGATTACTTTCCATGCTTTAATATATATATATATATGAGGTATTATTGTCTTTTTGTTAATTTTTAAAATCTTATTTATTAAAGGTTGCAAAGTGTGATAGTCAAAAACTTGGTTACAAAGTGAAAAAATAATCAAACTATAAGGTGTGATACTTAAAGTAATTTTCCCTATTTTTTTTTTAAAATCAAGCATCAACCCAACATCAAGATATTTTTTTGAGACCATGATAACCTCATAAATAATAAATCATGAAGCCCAGTTCTGAAATTAAATCATGAAGGGGTTGACTCGATATAACTCGATCAACTTAAAAAGTCCAAAGACAACCAAAATGATCCTTAAAAACATAGTATGATAAAAAAAAAAAAACCTTAGGGCGACACCTTTTTGTAAATATTGAGATGGAGGAATGTTGAACATCTTTTAAAAAAAATATATGAAGAAGATTGCATATTAGATCAACTTAGGACAACTCATGTTAATTTGTCAAACTCATGATCAGAGTTATGAGACTAAAGTAACTTGACTAGAGTAACTTAACAAAAAGTAAATAAAAAAAAATTATGAAGTTCGATTTAAAATCATCTTAATATTGAAGAATAAAATTAAAAAAAAATCAAATTTAAAGAAAGAACCCAAAGAAAAATGAGTTGAAAGTGCCATATGAGGAGGTGAGTAATGAATTCACCTCCATTTTTAGTTTATGTTAATAATATAGAGTATAGTTTTTTAGGGTTCCTTCTCACTTGGTCTCACTTCTTTTTGTCTCTAATCAACATCATTTTTCTCTTGTTTTTTACTATCATTTTTTTAACACAAACCTTTCTATTTGTGACCAATTTCTACTCTCCCGGTTTATTGTTCTCTCTCCCAATGTTTTCTCTTCTCTCAACTAGTCAACATGTTGTTGTCTTGTAATGGATTAATTTCTTTCAAGAACAAACTTTCAACTGACATAGAATTTTGGATTTAGCGATCCACATCGTTTTTATTTTTGGTATTTTTTCATTTATATCCCTCATCTCTGATCCCTTCTATTGAAATACTTAAATTATTTTCAATAGTGAAATTATTTATGGTAATTGAAGATTCCATTATAGCATCTACATTCTTACCTTATTATTTATTGCAAAAAACAAAAAGAAAAAGAAAAAAGAAAAGAGCATTGCACTATTCAAGTGAGTAGTGCCAGAGAGAAGGTAAACATTAAAGTAACCTCATCTTTTAGTTTATGTTATTATAAAGAGTATATTTGTTTAGGTTTTTTTCACTCAATCTCACTATTTGTTGTCTCTCATCAACATCTTTTTTTGTCTTTTTCTACCATCTCTAAACACAAATCTCTCTCGATGTGTGATTAATTACTATTTTTTTTTCATTTTATTATTCTCTTTTAATGATTTCTCTTCTATTGGTTAGTTGATATATTATTGTTTTGTGAAGAATAGATATCTTTTAAGAATAAACTTTCAACTGACATAGAATCTCTGGTTTAATGATTCATGTCATTTCTATTTTTGATGATCTTAGGTTTTTATCCCTCATCTCTAATATCTTATGTTGTAATTTGATTTTAACCCTTCATTTTGATCACATTTTCTACTTCATTTTAAAATTGAAAAAAAAAATGCAAAAATACAAACTTTCCAAGAAAGACGCATTTGACATAACTAATCATTTCTTAATTTTTTTAACATTTTTTAAATCATTTTTGTGTTAGCAATTTTTCAAAAGTTAGGATATCATAAAATATTCAAAAGAATAAAAAAACAAACAACAACGTTCTTCTTTTTCTCATGTCTATAATAAAAAATGAACAACCCTTCTCTTCACTCCCTCACATTGTTTTTCTTCATCTTGTCAAAACAAGCCAAAGCTCAGTCTCTCTCTTTCTCTCTGCTATTATATGTCTAGTTGCAACCATAAACCTAGCCTTAAAGTTTGCACAACTTGTTGCAAATCAAGCCAAAATACATCCTTTTCATCACTATGTTATTTGCTTCAAAATCAAGTTATAAAACCCATAGTTTTAAAACTCGGTATGGGAGTCAACTTAGGCAAAAAATATTATACATCAAGAGATGTTTGATTTGGAAGAGACAATCTGGTATAGTCAAACTAGAACATTATTTGATTTTTAAAGTCTAATTAGAGCTGAAAAGTTTAGCTTCAAGTGCTATTTGTCTTGTTAAAAAGCTAAAATGTAGGCTTAAAATTTTTATGAAGAGTCCAAAACTCAGTTCTACCATTTTGAAGTTCAAAACATAGTATAAACAGAGAAGTCCAAATCTATCTAGAACTTCGCTGCAGCCTAAATCTTGTTTCAATTTTCAGCCTACATTTGGAGTCATAAAAGTCAGAACAAAGCAAGTTTAGATGAGTTTGGAATGCTGAGAATGAGATTTAAAACTTTTACAAAGGGCCCAACTCCAAATTATGTCATTTTAAAGCTCTAAATCCAGAAACAATAATATCCATTTTTGCAGCAATAGCAATAACCTTCATTAAGGTAAAAACTTATGCCTTATTTATAATAGATGTTTCGGCTCATGTATTATATTTCATTTTAGTCATTTTGAGTTTATTTTAATTCATGTTGTGCCTAGCTGTTAATATGCAACACGATACCATGATTTTAAATAATGTGAGTCTTGTTGAGACCTAATATATTTTTTTCCTTTTGATTCGTGTTTTGGTTTTCCCCTTTAACATTCTTTATTATTCGTGTACATAAAAACAACGGACATAGAATGTTAAAACTTAAAATTATTCGTGTAATAAAGAGTGCTTATTGTAATTTATTCCTCTCTTTAACAGTCTTTATTTTAAATTTTTAAATAATGAGGTCGACCAGTCTTTTAGTTTTAAGGATCTATATAGACTTAACACATGGTTTTTACTCTAAAACGAGTTAAAAAAATGCATCAACAAGTTTTCATTAAGTTACTATCAAGTTTCATTTAAGCTTTTTAAATAGTGAGATTGATGAGTTTTTTAGTTTCAGGGATTGAAATGGACTTAACACGATTATTTTGATTGTAAAATAAATTAAAAAAATACATCAATGAGTTTTCATAAAGTTTCATTTAAGCTTTTTTAAATGGCTAGGTTAACAAGTTTAAGTTTTGGGGACTGATATGACCGAACACAATATTCCTAATTCAAGGTTTGATAATAACTTAGACGAAGGTCGATCTATAATAAATGACCTGTAAATAAATTTAGAAATAATTTAAATAATTAATGACATGCATAAAATAAAATTACAAAAAAAACACATAGCCATGATAATATTTTCTTGAAAATAATGCAATAAGTGTGCTATCTATGGTCTTTTAAGCATAACATACCCTTATTCAAATGTTTGTAACTAGTGTATGTTTTAGAATTATTAAGATATTAAAAAAAAAACTAAATAGCAACTTTATTTTTCATATTTTCATTTAGGCCTCGTTTGTTTGCTAGAAAGTAGTTTCTTTTTGGAAAGTGAATTTCAGGAAAATGAATTTTGGGAAAGTGAATTATTTTTCGATGTTTGGTGATGTAATGAAAAATAAGTTGGAAAACACTTTCCAGTGTTTGATTATGTCATGAAAATGAGCTGGAAAATAACTTATTAATGTTTTATTTTTTTCAAGTTTATTAAAATAATGAGGAACAAATCTTACAAATTAAAAAGTTGAATGAGAATGAAATTGAAAAAAAATATAATTTCATAAATTATTTCAAATAAAATAAATAATAATAAAAATAATAGAGATCAAATAAAAAAATAAAAAAATTAAAAGATGAAGAAATTAAAATAATAATAATTAACATTTTATAAATTATTTCAAATAAAATAAGTAACAATCAAAAGAATAAGGACCAAATTTGATAGATAAAAAATTTTAATTAAAAAATAATAAGGGAAAAGTAAATAACAATTATAAAAATAAGGACCAAAGTTAATATAAAAATTAAATTCTAAGGGATGAAATTAAAAAATAAATATTCAAAACAAAATATATATAGCAATCAAAAGTTTGAGGACCAGATTTGATATAATCAACAAATAATATGATATTTCTAAATTTTTCATAATTTTCAAAAAGTGTTTTCCGTCCAAAATAAAAAGAAAACACTTTCCTAAAAACCAAGTCAAATTTTTTTGACCGGAAAATATTTTTTATTGACCAACTTTTTTAATGACAAATAAATCCATAAATTATTTTTCAAAAACTAACAAACCCTTATATTTTCTAGTTTTATTTTTATATTGGTAGTGACATCTTCTGAAATACTTAAATTATGTTTAGTAATGCAACTATTTGTGATAGATGAAGAGTCCATTAAAGCATCTATATATTTTAGTTTATTATATTTTTTTAATAGTTTTAATATTTTGATATTAAAAATATATATTTTTAAATGTTTTCTATTAAAAAAAACTTTTTAATAGCATACCC
>Ga0325403_1002812_pt1 | contig 15595 bp, 9 predicted proteins | sample PopdelMetagenome_19_FD_205665 | JGI IMG/M metagenome (GOLD analysis project Ga0325403, IMG submission 205665) | Populus deltoides microbial communities from Bellville, Georgia, United States - Xylem-PdKOR-R4 | ecosystem: Host-associated > Plants > Phyllosphere > Stem > Wood/Secondary xylem...
TAACTATATTCAAGTCAACTAGTCCACTATATTTTCCTCGACATAAACATTTACAATTTCACAACCACAAGTACATTTATAGAAAATGTCATTTATTTAACTCTAACAAGTATTGTAAAAAAAAAAACAAAAGTTTGAGGTGTAAGACACCTACTTAATGCTTGCACTCGCGCAAAAGTCCCATACTATTGAACAGATCCTGCAATCTCTCTTGTATCATTAAAGATACATATCAAATATGACTCCACCATAATTGAAAATTCCATTCTAAAATTCATTTAAATTTAAAATCGCATGACACATGCATTCGTATATTTATTCATTTATTTCATTTCCTTTCATGACTAGTCTTTCCAGACTGAATATCTTTAAACATGGCCTAACAATTTTATTTTATTTTTTGTCTACTCAACCCATCATGTACAGACTTAGTAACTTCACATCCTTACATTTATTCATACCATTGAAACTAATTCACTTTCTTTATCAAACCAATTCTTGGCTAAATGACCTTATTTTTTTATTTTTTTATTTTCATGATGAGTTTTTCAATTCTTTTTCATAAGTCCACTTTACTTCACCTTAAGTAAATTTAACAAAATAATTCAAAATAATTCAATATGCCTTAATTTAACCTTTTCCTTCCCTTTTATTATCCATTTGAACAACCTTAAAATTCCACAAAAAATGAAATTTTCCTCACATTAATATATTATTTCAAACATAACACAATTCATTTGGCATTCAACAAACCACAATCCCATAAAAATCCCCATAACATTAGGTTGAATTAAACTCAAGTTTAAGATTTTCATTTTTGGTTGAATTGACACAATTCCTAATTTTCTTTATACACATAAATGCATACATACCTAATTTACATAGAAAATGAATCAAAGTCTTATCTCCTTATTTCTTCTTCATTTGGCCAAATGCCTTCATTCATGGTGAGGGATGACCCAATCCTTTTTAATGCCTAAAAATATATATCCATTAAATCAACAAACTCAATGTCCCTTTATCCAAATTTCAAAACTTCCCTAACACAATTAATCTATAACATCATTAATAACAAGAACATATTTTACCATTACATCTTACATAACCCTACACCCACACAAATTCTAATTTCATCAAAACATATAATTAAATCAAGCTTCCTAAAGTTTTACTAAGACTGGCAATATATTAAAAAAGCAATAAGTCATCCACCTCTAATTATTTGCTTGAAGCCAACGATCAGAATATATATCATTGAGTTGTGTACATATATTTCAAAATCATAATGATCCAACGGTTGGATCTCTATAGATCTGAATAAAACTGAACTAACCTGAAAATGGATGAGCTACTGTTCAACATGAACGACACCCTGCCGGAGCGTTTCTGATCTCCATCGTCCATAATGAGGGCAACATCTAGGTGCACCACATATCCAAAAATAGGCATGATCCAACGGTGGAAGAGAGAGAAATCGGCTGGCGACCAAAACTACCCTGCAGGTGTATTTCCTTTTCTTTTCCAGGAAACTTCCAATGTGGATTTCTGTCAAAAGGATTATATGCCTTCAAATCCCCCCGGTTAGTTTGTAGAGGAGTGTGATAAGAACAATATATCCAAAAATCAACATGATCCAACAGTGGATCCAGAGATATGGTCACTGGAGCATTATTGGTTCCTCCAAATTGTGCACCTATCTCTAGACGAATTCTCTACTGTCTCTCATCCCTTTTCTGTTCTTTTTTTTTTGAACTGGTGGCCTTTTGCTGTTTTAAAGGCATATTTTCCCCTAATTATAATTATGTCCCTCATTTATGTATTTATGTATTTTATTTTATTTTCTTATGTAAACTATCTGGTTTGTTTCTGCTTAAATCGCTAGTCTTTACCAACCTGCCATTGGGATGAGATCTTTCACCAAGGTAGGAAAACATATTAATAGACTTCATGCAAAATTTTATCCCGATCCGTTGATTGGATTGAGAGCTCTGCTTTCTAATGTAAAATTGGCCAGTTCATGACTTTTCGTCAACGATCTAAATTTTCTTGTTCAATCTTCATATAAAATAATATCAGTTATCCTTCTAAACTTTTAAGGTCATTTTATTATTTTGGAATGTATTCATTTATTACCTCACTTATTTCTTATAAACATTTTGTCATTTCACTCATTATTTTATCCATCAAAACACGTTACCAGTTTCTTTGTCTTTAAGAATTCTAAAACAAAATTCATTTTAGGGAGGTCATCCCCTCCATTATATATCACTTTCAGTCTTACGTTTATATGGCAGGTTACATATCCGTATATTTAAATTATAAATTTTTTAGGGTTTCACAACATATACATGTTGAAACATAGGTCCCAGAAAGTCCAAATTTATAGAGTTTCCAACTCCCGATTTAGACAAAAACTAAACATGGAAGATTAAGAAAACACTCAATATGACGTTTACTTGTAAAAGGAGTTGAACTCCATAAAGGTTAATTAGCCTACATCGCTAACTTGCTCGAGCAAACACTCAAAAACATCTCTAGTAAAGTTCCGTCAAATCAGCTTATGACTTTTGTTCACACTTAGGCAATAATTCAGCCCAAAGAAAGGATGGGTGGATTGGGTCAAAAACCCTAGTGCAATATAACATTTGTGCAGTCAATAATACATGTATCGACCCAAACAGTTATAGATACATTCGCTAATGAAATGCTCAAGACAAATTCCTCTGAGGACATTGATTATAATAAGATAGTATTGTTAGAAGCAAGAGTATGGGCTATTGAAGGAGTGGATTTGTATGATCATGTGCAAGCTGCAAAGATGTGCCTAGTTCTGAATGTAGTTATACCAAAAATGTTTCGTGTGCTTGAGTTCATAAAGTACACCGAAACTCAGTAACCTTACCAATGGGTTAACCTCTCATTAGCAAGGAAAGCCCGAAACATGGCGAGGATCTTCCTTCCTGATTGAATCATCACCAATCTCAAGTCTTATTGTAACAAAATAGCAGAAGTAGTGCACGATGAAAAATTATTGATGTATTTCTTTCAAGACAGCTTGAGTGGGGGCAGCACTAAGCTAGTACATGAGATAAGACAACATAAAGATCTGGAAATGAAATACCTCGTGGATGCTTTCATCAAGCAATATAAATACAATATGGATATTGCTCTTGATAGATCAAGTTTGTCGCTTCTAGAGAAGAGAGAAAGAAACCATAAGAAAGTATACTCAAAGGTGAAGGGATCGAGTTGTGCAAGTACATCCTCCACTACTAGAAAAAAAGATGGTAAGCTTGTTTACCAACACTTTTAAGACACTTTACTTTGAGTTCTTGATTGGAAGTGGAGCCCAACACTTTACTAACCTAGTAATCGTGGCCAAAAAGAATTGAACAACCTGTCTAGTAGGAAAAATCAAAGGTCCAACCATGAACTCTAAAATCATGATAAGACATGACTTGGGAAATGGCTCTTAAATTAGAAATCTTGTTCGATCGGATCTCATTGTATCATTGGCTACTCAAACACCATTATCAAATATTGATATACCTTTACCACTCAAAGATATTTATTAGCATCTCTTGAACACCAAACATATTACCCAGCTCCATCAGATCTTATAAAACCACCATTCCCTAAGCAGTACAATCTAAATGAGAAGTGTGAATATCATGATGGGATCCTCAACCATTCAATCAAAAGTTGCAAGAATTTCAAATATCAAGTCCAAAAGCTAGTAAGTAAGGGACAAGTTGAGTTTGTGAAGGATAACAATATCTACCACATAGCCACTAGGTCATCCTCAACATAACAAGTGATTGAAAAATGTTAACAAAATATAACCTTTTTTTTTCTCTTTGTTGTTTTGAATGAGGAGATGTTTTTTGTGAAAGTAATAACTTGGTATTTTATTATTGTCCATGATTGGATAAATATAATGGCAGAAATGATCCAACCCTAAGATGCGTCATGCAAAACACTAGAAGGCAATCTTTATGATTTCAAAAATCATAAAATTGACCTTTATAACTGATTCCATGACTCTATTAGTTTTTGCAAAAAGATTTACTGCCAAAATAATCATGAAAAAATGAATTTGCCTTTTAATTTCAGAAATAATTCGATGTTTTCTTAAAACAGCGTTTAGACATGTAATATCCCACATCGGCGGGTGAGGGAGTGCTAACTGGCCTTATTAATGGTGCTAGTTGCTAACATGTTGTACGCGTTTTGGGCCCATGTGTGGCTGCCAAGAACAAAACCGTGAGAGGGACCTGGGTGGAAGCCCTGGTAATGGGTGCACTAAGAGGCCCAAAGCGAACAATATACAGCATGTTGGGCCAGGCCATTACATTTGGTATCAGACCCTACCTCACTGGCTGTCCGGTTGTGCTGACGGGGTCGTCGGGCTCCTTAAGGGGGTGGATTGTAATATCCCACATCGGCGGGTGAGGGAGTGCTAACTGGCCTTATTAGTGGTGCTGATTGCTAACATGTTGAACGCGTTTTGGGGCCATGCGTGGCTGCAAGAACAAAACCGTAAGGGGGACCTGAGTGGAAGCCCTGGTAATGGGTGGACTGGTAGGCCCAAAGCGGACAACATACAGTATGTTGGGACAGGCCGTTACAAGACACCTTTTATAAGGTGGCAAACGAATCATTAAAGCAAATCACTTTTTGAAGTGACGAAACAGTTTTGAACCAAGACATGAAAAATGCACAAAAAGTTCACACCCTATATCTCATAGGCCATATTTTAGTTATATATGTAATTACATATAGTTTGATTTGCTAGTTATTATTTCATAAAAACATAAGTGTTTTGTAAAATTTTCAAACCATTACATTAAAAGAGGATAAAATTTATCGATTCTAACCGCTTGTGCTTGAAATGATGAAAGACCATTTTTTTTTATATCTTTATATTCTAAAAATATATCTTTTGTGGTCTCTAATTGAGCCTGAATAAGTTTTTCTTCGTAAGAACCCTGACTCGGATCACACTCTATACTGGGAGCAAATGAATATTCCAAATATCAGGACTCGATCCTGACTAAGATCACACTTCACACTGAGGGGCAAGCAAAACTTCAAAGATAAAAGACTGAGGAGAGGCTATGAAAAAACCAAAGAGCTCAAGAAATTCAAATGTTAGGGGGCATGCAAAAAAAAAAGAGAAAAGACCAAGTCAAGGTCGAAATAAGATGAGGAGGCCCCACCAAAGCAATAAAAAAGTATGAATCAAAGAAACATGATGAAAAAAAGAACGATACAATAACAATGATCCTAAGTCTTTAAAACCTTGAAACACTTTTTAAGCCTACAAATCATTTTCTTTCATAGCCAAAGGTCATAGCCTCATTAGGTGCTTTTAAAAGTTTTTCCTAATCAAACAAGTAAGTAACTGAACTTATAAACAACGGTCTCAAAATGCAGAAGAACTTCTTCTCATGTCATGAATAGAACTACTTGTCATTATTCATACTGATAAATAAGTGCTAAAAAGAGATAAATGTTTCTCAAACAAAACCTTGAGTTTTTACTCAAGCCTCTTGCTTTGAAAGCCATTAAAACAAAAGATCACCTCATCATATATCTTTACCAGACCGAATAACATTTTTCCTAAAGAAAGATTAAACCCCTTAGGAATTGTAAGAAATTCAAAACAAAAAGTTTACATTGAGTAAATTTCTATTTTTAAACAAATTCATTTGGACCATGGATAACCCAATTTTGAGCTAACACTTCTTTCTTAACCATTACCCTGTCAATTCTCAACCAAAAATGAATAAAAGATCCATCTTAGTGATGAATGACATGTCTTGGGGTTACAATAAAAGAAAACACTTTCAAAGTTACATTTTATGATTTCTTTACAATGATTAGACATAAATAGACATGATCCTTAAAATTTACGAGTTGATCTCACAAGAAAGTGATTCTCAAACAAAAAGGGTCATTGATCGAGTTTGCAAAGTTCTTGACAAAAATAATATTGACTCTTTTTGTGAGTCATCCTTAAAAAGTTAAGTAGTCAGGGGGCAATACAGTGGACCCTGAGAGGATAACATATAATATCCAAATTAGCTAGGGCAAATAAGCACATAATCAAATGATGATTTAACGAAATCCATCAAAGTTATGAATAGCTTCTGGAAGTGACAAATGCTTTTGATGAGAAGTAGAAGAATGAGCACAATTAGATCAACTGAGGACAATGTTGCTAAAAGACAATCTATGATTTGATGAACTCCATTAGCGATGCTACACTTGGGGGGGCATCTTCCACGACTAAAATGTCTATTTTACCCTTTGAAAGATAACCATGACACTTGAAAGATGTTAGGATATGAGTGCACTTTCATAGATGTTGAAAGCTTGCACACAACATGATCAAGTTGGGGGGCAATTTGCAACTATTATTGACAAAATAATTATTGAGTGGGCAATGGCACAAGACTACCATGATTGGGGACACCATCCGACTAGAGGGGCAACATCATAACTAAAATGTTTGTCAACTAATAATTGTCAACTGAGTGGAGCTTTATTTGTTATATAAGGTTTAAGTTGTGCAACAAAAAAACAGTCAAACACATTAACCACATTGGTTAAAACTCGAATAGGTTAAATAGTCAAATGACCAAAAGAACTCATCTCAAGAATTACAAACTCTGTCCATCAAGCATGGCAAAGAAAAGAGGGGCCTATATTTCCAACCAGGTAAGGATGCATGCATGTCATCAGTTGATGTGAACCTCGTGATCACGTGGTCACACAACCCATAATCAAGATTAAGATCTGATTCCGGAAAGCCGAAATAGGTCAAATAGGAATGTGACACAATAGAAACCTGCCTCCAAGGCACCAACACTATTAGAATGAAGTAGAATGATGTCATGAAGCCAATTAAACTTCGATAAGTCAAATTCAGTTCATTCAAGAACTGAAGAATACAAGAATCACTCTCACACGTTAAAACTGAATAATTCAGAAGTAATATTCATCAATGGCTGTCAAAATTTAGATTACATGTGTTTAAATAGTTCTTAAAATTAACCCTATGGATCTACCCCTATGGGCTGAACTGGCCCACATATAAAACTGAACTAAAAACCCTAAACAGAAAAGCCAATAACCTGATCCAAACAAGTCTTGGATCCTAGCTTAAAATAAGGTTTTAATTAAGCCCAAACATGAAAGAAAATAATAAAAATAATTAATCTGTCATTAAATAGCATTAGCCCTTCTTTCCTTGTGTAGCTAGGATGAATAAGAAATCCTTATAAGAAAAAAGGATTTTGGAACATTAATGAATCGTTGTCACTCTTGGAAATTATGTTGCAACTCATTAAAGATTCTTATGGAACCTAGAAAATTCCCAAAACAAGCTGCCACATCCTTTTAGAAAAAAAGATCATTGCCAAATAGAAAGTCCACAGGTCAAAAGGAAGTAATTAACAAAATTCACATAACCTATTCTAACCTAAATTGTAAGTCCATTCCAAACTCTGATTCACCTGAACATTTACCATAACATAGACAAATACCTCTGGAATCTTCTGGTAAAGTTTCAACTTGATCCAACGGTTGGATGTGGAGTTATACTCAATAGCATAAAACTAGACGGTAGAGAATTTCACACCAAAATCCGAATCTAACCTTGCTTGGGTCGTATCACAAGGCTAATTTATATCATCATTGCATTTTTTTTTTGCAAAAAATTTCCAGGAAAAATCCTCAATGAAATCCAACCGTGCCATTAAGAAAGACGGGTGTCAGCCTTGCAATCAGAAAACACTAAGAATTTTAACCCTGTCATTAGGAATCTCAAATCCAACCCTATCATCAGGAAATGTTTAATTTTAACCATGTCATTAGGAATCTCAAATTCAACCCTGTCATCATGAAATCTTTATTTTTAACCCTGTCATCAGGAATTCTCAGTTTCAACCCTACCATCAGGAAGTCCAACATCAGGAAGGACAGATATTAGCCTTGCAATGAGAAAAACACCAAGAAGTTCAACCCTATAATCATGAATCTTCAGTTTTAACCCTGTTATAAAAAAATCCTATATTCCAACCATTCCATCAGGAAGGACAGGTGTTAGCCATGTAATCAAGAAACACCAAAAAGTTCAAGCCTGCTATCAGGAATCTTCAATTTTAACATTGTTACTAGGAATCCTCCATTCCAACCCTGCCATCAGGAAGGATAGGTGCTAGCCCTACAATTAAGAAACACTAAGAAGTTCAATTGTGTTATCAAGAATCTTTAATTTTAACCTTGTTACCAGGAACCTCTAATTTTAACCCTGTCATTAGAAATCTTCAAATTTAACCTTGTCATTAGGAACCTCCTATTTAAACCTAATTATCAAGAATCCACCATTTCAAACCCTACCATTAGGAAAGAAAAAATTCAATATGCCATCAGGAAGGATAAGTGTCACCCCTACAATTAGGAAACACCAAGAAATTTATCATCAGGAATCTCAAATTCAATCTTGTCGTTAAAAAATCTCCATTTTTAACTCTTTTAGATAGTGTGTCTTTGAGCCATATCTCTTCTCTTCTGAGTAAACCTTTCTAGCCTTCACTTGCTAGATAATATGCTTTCTACCCCTATCTCTTTCTTTCTAAGTGTGCTTTCCAACTCTTGCCTATTAGATAGCGTGTTTTCTATCCATATCTCTTTCTTTCTAAGTGCACTTTTGAGCTCTCATTTTTCAGATAATAAGTTTTTTAGCCATATATCTTTTACACAATGCTTTTGGCTCTATTTTCTTCTGAGTGCGCTTTTAAGCTCTAACTTCTGACTCTTTTGTTGAGGATTTGTCATTCTCTAAAGTATCTGTGAATATCTCATCATTCTGAAAAAATGATTAATTATTTCTTGATTTGGAAAAATGCACAATCTCTTATATTTTCTTCTTTACAAGCTTATTATCTAAAGTATCTTACAAGACTTTTTATCGTAACCTAATCTTAGGTTTCCTCCAAAACTGTCTTTTTCTTTAAAAGTAAAAAAAATTAACAAAAATAAAAATAAAAATAAAAATAAAAATGAAGAAATGAAAAAAAAAAAGGATTGGCAACTTGGAAAGAACAGGTTGACAAAGGTTTTAAATGTATGAAGGAACCAAATAGAGACTATGAACAAAATCAGGAACCCAACTATACTTAAGATTGAAAGACAATGCAGATTCAGGGTTAAATTAAATGATTATTAAACGAGTTTGCATAAAAATTAAGCCTGAGGACTTAATTAGATTTTTAAAAGGCCAATTTGATTTAATCATGGTTCCAACTAAAGGTTTTAATTAAGTTTAAGAAATAATTTTGGTCAGATTAAAAGAATTGGTTAACTACAAAAACTTAATTAGACTTTTAATAAGTCAAATTAATTTTATTAGGGACTTGATTGGTGAAAAATAAATTTGGATTTAATTGAGAAGATTGGAATTTTGGAGGACCAAATTTAATTCTTACAAGCTCAATCGAGTGAAATCGGGGGTAAAATTAAAAAAAAAATCAAAGTTTGGGGGTCAATCAAGGGTTAAATAGAAGAAGTTCAAGACCAAAAACCTTTTTACAAAATGTACATGAATCTAGGGGCCAAATTCAGTTGTAAATAAAGGTGAAATTAAAAAAATAAAAGTTTGAAAGTTAATTAATGGTCAAATTGACCAAATACAAAATCAAGGAACATAGTGTAATAAGCGTTAAAGGCTGGGGGTTCAATAAAATATGCCAGGGATAAAATTAAAAGATTTTTTGGAATTAGGCTCAACAGAAGGTGTTAATAACAGAACTTCAACTATTTGATGACTAAATTTGAATTAAGAATGTTTAAATAGGTTTGGGGTGGAAGGGGAACTAAACGACATCATTTTGATTTAAGTGAAATGATATATTTTACATAAAACTATGTCGTTTTGTTTAAAGTTAATTATAAAAAGAAAGAAAAGAAATGACGTTGTTTTTTGCTACACTGTTGATTATTTTGAACCTTTACCTAACCGAAGCACCAAGAATGGCAGCCTTACTGCACCTCTCCCAGCCTTCCTTTAAACTAGACAAAAGGATTTACCCCTGCATACCATGTCCTCTGGATCCGTACCCACACAAAATAAAACAACTCCTTTTACAACACCAAATTCACTATTATAAAGGGCCAAAAAACAAGCTACCCTTATATCATAATTAAATCAAGGGAAGAGATAAAGTGGTGACAAATCAATAACAAAGAAAGGGAAGTCGAGAATCTTCCAAAACCTCTATAAAAGCAATCTTGGAAGAACACTAAAAAGAAAAGGGGTACCACTCCATGCTATAAGGCACTACCCTTAACAAAACCAAAAAGGAACTCAAGAAAGAGAAAACTAAAAGGAGAGAGAAAAAAAAAATCTCATATGTTTCAGCCAACCTAACCAGCCAAAAAACAACATTCAACTTCAAACAAACATCCACCCTCCGGCACTAAAACAACGAAAACCAAAACCAAACTTCCCCTTTACTCAACACTACTGGAAAAAAAATAAAAAATAATATCAAGGATCTTTTTTAAAAATACCAGATTTAGGTTGTCTTTATTTTAACAGGCCCTAAACAAGTTCAAAAAATTCAAAACAATTCAGGGACCATTTTGAAATTATTTGTGGGTTACTTGCGTATTTTTCTAATAATTTTTCTTACTATTGGGTTGTATACTTACACTGTAAAATATAAATCCGGTATTAAAAATACCTGATTTTTCTCCAAAATTTCAAAAAATCCAAAAAATTCAAAAAATTGGTCATTTAAAAAAATACAAAAATATGTTTTGTTTTCATGCATACGGCTAAATTCTAAAGGTTTTTCATGCATATTTTCTAAAAATAAAGGTGCATTTTTATCATGTTTTAAAAATACCAAAACGGATATCATACCAGTTTATGATTTATCCATTAGGATTTGGCCAAAATCTCAAAAATACCATAAAAACTCATTTGTTTAATAACGTAATGCATACTCCAAATATTAAATTAAATGAATTAATAAGGATAAACATTAGGAACTAGCTGTAGACTTTATTATTTGAGGATATAAAATTACACTATAAAGTATATCCTCAAATATTAAAGATACGAAGAAGGAAATAAGTGCAATGCTAAAATTTGAGCCCTGGAATTGTTAGGATTTAATCCGATAAGATATAGACTTTCTTACAAAGAGAGATCTATCTCGAACTTTAGATAAGACAAACGAATAAAAACAATACTTAGAATACCAATCAATCAACAATGCAGCTTATCATAGGTAGGGTGCATTAAGGGTGATGTGTCTTCCCCTTGCACAATTAGTCCCCTTACCTAGACTCTCGCAGAACATAGGTTTTCTAATAACCATGATACTAAGTTTCAACTCCTTTAAAAATCATAATCTTATGATTAAACTCAAAACCCTCTCAATCCAAGACGTAGATCTGTCATTCAACGTCATGCATACCACATAATTATTTATACCTTTCCCCTTTAATGACCCTAGCCCTTGTTTGGATTTATCAAAATTTATTTCCGGTGTTTTCTTGTACTGATTTGTGGCTATACTTTCAACCTCTCCAAGTTAATTTCCTGAATCATTTTTATCATCTATAATTATTCATTCAATGTATCCTAATATTTTATTTAATTTATCCTTATTAAATCTTTCTTATTAAAGTTTTATCATGTTTCTCAATCATCTTATTTATAATTTCTCAAGACTTTACAAGGAAGAAATATCCTAAATTGTTCTTAGACTCGGGTATGGATTTAAAATTTCAGGGATTTAAAGGAGAGAAGAATGTAAACCCCTAGTTTTGAAAAAAAATTTAATTTAAATATATTAATTGAGTAAAATTGACTCGATGATAAACTTGATTAATTTGAAAAGATATATATAACAGTGATAAATAGTTAGATATGGAGTTTTAAGGACCAAAATTTCTAGACGCGATTTATTTTTAGAAGGTTGATGAGATAAGATAACCATTTAAATGAAAACACTCAAAATAAAAAAGGAGGGTATTATCATAAATTGCAAGATATTGACTAGTATAAATGCACATTTGGCTTCTTAAGTTGCCCATTTAGAGAATAAGAGAGGGAGAAGTTTTATTAAATCTTTTTCAAAATTTCTTCAAAAAAATCTCATCTAAACACATGAAATAAAGGATAAAAAAGAGGATGGAAGGAGATCTAAGCTAGGAAATTGAACAAATTATAGGGTAATTGTTACTTAAGAAGGACTGTTTTGAAGAGGAAAAGAAAGGAAGAAAAAGGTGAAGGGGAACTTATTTTTTTACCATTTTCTACCAAATTTTTTGTGTTTAAGAGGTGAGGAAGCCTAATCCAAGCTTAATTTAAAGTTTTAATATGGATTTTAATGAACCGTGCATTATTTTGTATTATGGAAAAACTAGGTTAGAGATAATGGTTTAAATAGGTAGTTTAACGCTAGAAACACGTTTATTATGGTGATTAAACAATTGGTCAAGTGTCAATATGAGACAAAGTGAAGAAAAATCTTACCTCTCTTTTTATGCATAGGTTTGGCCAAATAGGCATAAAATGAGAGGATAATTAATGTAAATGGTATATGAGATCATCATGAAAATGTGTTTTTTAGCCTAATTGTGTGTGGTGGATATTAAATTACAAGGAAAGAATGGAAGTTAGATATAATGATGATGGAGTTAACTTGTATTGACAGGGGATACTACTGCGAGCAGACCATAGTCTATAGTAGGAGCTGGGACATCAGGTGTGGCAGGTAAGTGTCTAACACTTATCCTATTTAAATTAATACACAAGTATAATTGTTAATTTAATTCCTTATAACTTTTTAAAGTGGCATTAAAAAATAAATAATTTGGTGGATAAAGAAAAAGAGAAATAAGAATTGAGAATTTGATTAGTCGTTCCCGATATAAGATACCAATGATGATCATTGGTATCGGTGTTTTCCTGAATTTAATTAGTCATTTTTTATATGAGAGACTAATGATAATAATGATGATCATTGGTATCGGTATTTACCGAAATTGATTAATCATTTCTAGTATAGAAGACTAATTATATCAATGATGATAATTGATATCAGCATTTACTAGAGATTTGATTTACTGATTCTGGAATATGGGGAAGGCTAATGATGTCAATGCAAATACATTGACATCAATATGTACTAAAACTTGATTAGTTATCCAATGGACTGCAAGCTAATGACACCCGGTGAATTGGTATCAACATCGTTCAGTGGGCCCGGGTCATGGGTGACTAATGATATTATGATGTTTGATGTAGATAATAGGTTAAGGATTATCACATAATAATAGGATATTTATTTGTATTCTTTAATGTTTTAACTATTCATTAGATATTCCTTAGTTGATGTATTGTATGTTATCATACTCACGCTAGGAGTAGACTTTATCTTTTTCTTTTTTTATAGATTAGGTATATTACTTGTATTTTGGATTGTAATATTATTTTGTTTTAAACATGAATGCTTAACTTTTATTGTTGTTTATTAGTATATGTTATTTTCATTTGTTGCTAACTTGAAATCAATGAAAAATGAGAGATGATATAATAATAAGTGAATGAACGAGTAATGACTCATTTGAGTTGAGTATTGGTTTAAAATGATTGGATCGATTTTGTATTGATTGGTATAAGTTTGTGTAAATATATAATTAGTCTAAAAAAACTAATATATGATATGATACCCAAATCGGTTTACCGTTTTGGATTACCAAATGATCTGGTCAACTGATTAATAGGAGGAATAGTGAAATTGACTATTGTTTAATTCAGTCAATCAAACCAGTCAATCATTTGTTTGACCGTTAAAGACACTAGGGAAATTTAGTAGTAACCAATCGATCAATTGGTTGTGCCAATATCAACAAGTCAAATATTCTAACTGATAGTGAATTGTTACTATTTCAAAAAACAAATATTGGGACCTTTATAAATGTATTAAGTAATGACCTCTGCTTTTGTTTAATTAATATTTTTTAATCTCAAACTTAATTGAGTGTCATTTACCATTTATTTTCTCTTTTTTATTTTATTTTTAATTTTAGGTTTCAACTGTAACTTAAGTATAGTTATGAAAAACAATCCAATTTAGTGAGTTAACTCGGGTCCTGGTTGAGTTTCAAATCATAAAAACCCAAGCTTGCAACTATCTTGGTCAAACCCGGGTGACCCGTCAAGTTAACCTGAAACTTGGGTGACCTAGTGTAACTTGGATGAGACCTAACTTTTTTATATATTTTTTTATTTCTTTTTAATAAACCCTAAAAATATAAAATTAATTTATGAATACTTAGCCACTCATATATTTTGTATAACCAACATCTAAATAAATTGGTTCTTAATTTTTTGATATGAAATAATTATACTACACTTCACATTTCTTTTTAATATCCTACATTCACATTTTTTATATAAACTTATTTTTATTCTTATCACTATTATCATTATCATTATCATTACTATTATAAGCACCACCACTATTATTATAACAAACTATTATTACTACTATTATTACCATTATTATTATTGTTAATAATATTATTATCAATATCGCTATCATTGTTGTTTTTGTTGTTGTTGTTGTTACTATTACTATTTATTATCATCATTGTTATCATTACTACTATAATTATTATTATAATTATAATTATTACCATTGCTTTAACTATCACAATTATTATTATTATTATTATTATTATTATTATTATTATTATTATCACAATTATTACTATCATCACTGTAATTATTGATATCATAATCACTATAACCATCATAATAAACTCCTACCACCACCACCATTATTACCACAACCACAAGGTCCACAACCACCACCACTAATTATAATTATAATTATTACAATTGCTTGAATTATCACAATCACTATTGCTATATTATTATTATTATTACTACTCCTACTATTACTACTACTACTGCTATCTTTATTACTAATATCATCATCATTATTTTAATTATTATTAATATTATTATCACCATAATTATTGATATCATAACCACTAAACCATCATAATAAACTACTATCACTACAACCATCATAATAAACTACTACTACTACTACTATCATCACTATTATTACCAATATTATCACAATTAGTAGTATTATCATTATCATAACCCTACTAATATTATCATTTCTTACTACTATTAGCACTAACATTACTATTACCATTAACTTCCCTAATACTACTACCACCACCACCACCACCACCATCACCACCATAAAAAACTACTACCATCATTATAATTATTATCACTATTATTACCATTATTATTGGTTTCATCATTACTATTATTATTATTATTACTATTATAATTATAATAATTATTATTATTACCATTACCACCACTATTATTATTGTTGTTCTTCTTGTTACCACTATTGGTAATAATAAAAAACTTTCTAACTTGAAGTGATTTTTCCAAATAAAATAGATAAAATAGGGATTGAATCTAAAAAGAAAAGAAGTTCAAGGGATGTTGTGTTTTTTTTTTTCATGGGCAGCTTGA
>Ga0325403_1002816_pt1 | contig 15586 bp, 11 predicted proteins | sample PopdelMetagenome_19_FD_205665 | JGI IMG/M metagenome (GOLD analysis project Ga0325403, IMG submission 205665) | Populus deltoides microbial communities from Bellville, Georgia, United States - Xylem-PdKOR-R4 | ecosystem: Host-associated > Plants > Phyllosphere > Stem > Wood/Secondary xylem...
CCAGCGCCTCGACGGTGCCTGGACCCAGGCCGCCCGAGCGCTCACCGTGCTGGGCGAGCGCCCGGGCCGCCGAGGCGCGCGCCCGAAGGCCCGGGAGCGAGGCGGGCGGGTCGGCGGTGGCGGCGACGTCGAGCCAGGAGCGCACGTGGCCGGGGGTGAGCATCGCTGCGGGGGAGGACAGGCCCGCGGAGTGCGCGAGCAGCTCGCGCAGGGCCCAGGTGCGCTGGCGCTGGGTGGAGGGGCTGGTGGCGCCCAGGGTGGCCAGGTAGCCCTCCACGAAGCGGTCCAGGGCGGAGACCCGACCGGGCGCCTGCTCAGGGGCCGACCCAGGGGCCGTCCCGGGACTCGACCCAGAGCTTGACCCAGCGCTGCGCTCGCCCCTCTGCCCCGTGGGCCGCCCCGACGCCTCGTCGGACGCCTCGGGCGATCCGGGTGATGTCGTCTCGCTGCGCTCTGCCACGCCACCCATCGTACCGAACCTGATAACAGAACCAGACCCACATCCCCCTCCCCGGTCGGCCCCAGAGACCCGCACGTCGCACCAATGTCGTTCGGGCCTGGTCTAACCTGGACGTACTGAGGGTCCGGACCGCGTCGGGGGAGGTGGTGGGTCGGGTTCTGTTATCAGTCATGTGGTCTTTGGCGGGACATGGCTGGCCGAAAGGGAGCACCCGAGGACCCGAGAGGCGGGGGTGGCTCTGCAGTTCCGTCGTGCGCGCCTGCGCCGACCGCGCTGAGGACACCGGCCTGCTCGACCGGCTCGACCGGCTCGACCGGCTCGACCCACGAGCCTGTGGGCGTCCGCCACCTGCGCGAGCAGCCGGGCACGACGCCCACGCCTCGGCGCCCATCGCCGAGGGCCGCTGGACGCACGGACCGGCACCCAGGGGCTCCACCTGCTGGCGCCTGCTGGCCCGCCCCGTGGTGGACGCTGGAGCCCGGCCCGCCACTGGAGCCCGGGTGACGTCGGCCCGCGGTAGTCGTGGCGAGCTCTACGCCCACCCGGAGGACCGCCGGCCGCAGGCAGTCGTGGGCCGCCCCAGGTAGACCACCCCGGGTGGCCGCGGCCCCCGGTCGGGGGAGCGTCGCCGACGGGGGCTGAACCCCTCTCAACCCGCCCCTTCTCAGGTGCGTAGTGACATAACGTCGATTATCGGCGCCCTAGGAACGGTACGGGGGAGCACGTTACGGGACCGCCACCCGGTGTCGCCGAGGCACCCGCCCCGGCCCTGGGGGGCGCTCGTCGAGACCCGAGCTGGAGACACAGGACAGCAGACGAGCCGCACCGATCCCGGGACGGCCTCGTCTCCCCCGACGCGACGAGCTGAGACGCACCGAGACCGGCTGAGACCGGAGCCATCGCGGCCGGGTCGTGCACTGCCGGCAGACCCTCGCGCCCGTGTCCTCGCACCCGTGCCGCCGGCTCGAGGAGCTGCGGCCGGCGTGGGTCCCGTCACTCGGTCTCTCCGTGGCCACCGGCACGGCGGTGACTCACCCCGGGGCTCCCGGGTCAGGTCGGTCACGTCGAGCGCCCGACCGGGCGCCCGGTCGGGCGCCCGGTCGACCTCGAAGTGACTGGGCGCGCTCGGAGGCCACGGGTGGCGCTGATCTGTCAGGGCCGTTGCCCACGGTCGCCCTCGGCTCGCTGGGGCGGCCGGCTGTCCAGCGCCCCCGGGCACCGTGCCTCGACTCCCCTTGGTGCACCTCGAGCGCAGCGCTGCCGTTATCACTAGGCCCTGATCTCACTGCACGGACACGCACACATCCCCCCTGTCTCACACGGCGTTCCTCACACGGTCCTGTGTGTGAGGAAACGAACCACCCTCGTGAGAGGTGTGAGATGTGTTCTGGTTGCATGTGGGTGTGAGTTCGAGCCGTGAAGACGCCATCGTCAGCTGGGTGGAGGTCGACGGTCGCGTCGCCCTGGCCGACCTGGCCGAGCGCTACGGCGTCTCGGAGATGACGATCCGCCGTGACCTCGACTCCCTCACCGCAGCCGGGCGCCTGCAGCGCGTGCGCGGTGGCGCCGTCAGGGTGCCAGCCCCCGGGGACGAGCCCTCCGGGTCGACGGCGGGGTTGGCCAGTGCGCGCACCGCTGGCGAGCGACGTCGGCCGGCCGCACCGGCCGCACCGGCCGCCCAGGCGCCCGCACCCCCTCCCCCATCTGGCGTCGACCAGGACGGCCCGGTCTCGCCACCGGTCTCGTCACCGGACCGTCATCGCGACCCCGCTCCCCCGCACGGTGCCGTTATCATACCCTCGGACGGGCCCGCCGACGCCGACCCCTGGGAGGGTGTGGCGGACGCAGCCCTGGCGCCGCTCGAGGCGCTGCGAGGTGCGGGGACGAGCGTCGTCGTCCTGCTCACCGGAGGCCCGGGGTGCGCGGCCCTGGCCCGTCACCTCGCCGACTGGGCGGCCCCGGGCTCCCCCGCTCCCGCGCCGGCCCCTGCGCCGGTCACTGTGGTCGTCACCTCCGTCACCCCGGCGGCCCTGCTGGCGGGTGCGCCCGGGATCCGGCTGGTGGTGCTGGGCGGCGAGGCCGAGACCGGCGCGGACGAGCTCGTCGGACCCGCGGCGCTCGCCGCGCTGGACGACCTCCACGTCGACCTCGCCGTCCTGACCCCGTCGGGACTGGACGGGCGCGGGGCGTGGGCGCCGACGTCGTCGACCGCTCAGCTGCACGCCGCCGCAGCCCGGGCTGCTGACCGCACCGTCGCCGTGGTGGGCCCGCAGGCGCTGGGGCGTCCCGGGCGGGTGCGCGCGGTGCGGCTCGACGAGGTCGACCGCGTGGTCGCCGCCGCCGGCGAGGGAGTCGCCGAGCGGCTGGGCCTCCTGCGGGCCGCCGCTCGTTCGACCCCCGAGCTCGTCACCCCCTGAAGCACCCCTCCCCCGCCCGGTGCCGTTATCAGAAGATGCCTCAGGACCGTCTGGCCCCCAGCGAGCGCGAGCACACGAGCACGACCAGCGCCCCGGCCGCCGCCGCGACCACCGGCACGAGCAGCGCCGCCTGCGGCCCTGCGCCGTCGACCACCCGCCCGGCCGCGGCCGCGCCGACGGCGACCCCGATGCCCAGGGCGGTGCCCACCCACGCCAGCCCCTCGGTCAGCTGCCGGGGCGGCACGAGGTGGGCGACCAGGGCGTTGCCGGAGATCAGCGTCGGGGAGATGGCCAGCCCCGCCAGGAACAGGGCGCCCGCCAGCAGCGGGGTGCTCGTCGCCAGCGCCACCGGGGCGATCAGCACCGCCATGGCGACCGCGCCCACGACGAACCGGCGCGGCAGGCTCCCCCGCCAGGTGACGACCCCGAAGACCAGACCCGCGAGCAGGCTGCCGACGGCGTACAGCGCCAGCACCAGCCCGGCCGCCGCGGGCTGGCCCTGCTCCTCGGTGAAGGCGATGGCCGTCACGTCGACGGCCCCGAAGACCACACCGGTGAAGACGAAGGTGGCCACCAGCACCCGCACCCCGGCGTGCTCGAGCACCCCCAGCGCGGAGCGCACCCGGCCCCTGGCCACCGGCACGTCGTGACCAGAGCCGTCGTGACCAGAGCCGTCGTGGCCGGTGCGCACCGGCGGCTCGGTCCCGCGCTGGGCCAGCAGGGCCAGCCCCCCGACGACGGTGGCCGCGAGCGCCGCGGCGAGGGCGAGGGTCGGTGAGACGGCGACGGCGAGGAGGGTGACCAGGGGCGGGCCGACGGTGAAGACGACCTCGTCGAGGACGGACTCCAGGGAGAAGGCGGGGTGCAGCGGCGCGCTGGTGGCGGGGTCGCGCAGGGCCCAGGCCCAGCGGGCGCGGACGAGGGAGCCCCACCCGACGAAGGTGGCGCCGGCGAGGGCGGCGGCGGTGCCGATGAGCACGAGCGTGGTGCGGGTGTCGCCGCCGGGCTCGGGGGCGGTGGTGGCTGCGAGCAGGACGCCGGTGGTGGCGGCGACGTGCACCGCGAGCGCGGGCAGGGCGACGCGGCGCTGGCCGTGGCGGTCCACGAGGCGGGACAGGACGGGTCCCCCGACGGCGGAGGCGACGGCGAAGGCGGCGACCACTCCGCCTCCTGCGCCGTAGGAGCCGGTGGTGGACTCGACGAGGAGGACCAGGCCGATGCCGTACATCGACAGCGGCAGGCGGGCGAGCAGCCCGGCGGCGGCGAAGCCGGGGGCTCCGGGGGTGCGCAGGACGGCGGCGTACGGGTTCCTCACCGCTGGGTCACGGGCTGGTCAGGGAGGTGCCGGGCTCGGTGGCGTCCAGGTCGAGGGGGGCGAGGTCGTCGAAGGCGTCACCGGGTCCGGGGTTGTCGGGGTGGGTGCTGCCTCCGAGGTGGCGCACGACTCCCCAGACGGCGTTGAGGGCGGTGGTGACGGCGCCATCGGCCCAGCCGGGGGTGAAGGAGATGTCGTCGCCGGCGAGGAAGAGGCCCTTCTCGGCGGGCGGGAGGTCGTCGCGGACGAAGTGGCTGTAGAGGCGGCGCTGGTAGCGGTAGTGGCCGGGCAGGGCGCCGCGGAAGGCGCCCATGAAGTTGGGGTCGGACTCCCAGGAGACGGTGACGGGCTCGCCGACGATGTGGCTGGCGATGTCGACGCCGGGGAACACCTCTCCCAGGGAGCGGACCATGAGGCGGACGCGCTCGTCGGTGGACAGGGCGAGCCACTTCAGGGCGTCGTCGTTCCAGGTGTAGGACAGGCAGATGGTGGCGGGCCGGTCGCTGTCGTCCCCTCCCCCCGGTGTCGGTTCGGGGTCCAGGAGGTAGGTGGCGCGGGTCATGCGGTCGGTGAGGGTGGTGGACAGGACGCGGCGTCCGGTGACCGGGTCGCGGTCGCGCCAGAAGGGCCTGTCGACCATGACGAAGGTCTTGGACGACTGGGCGTAGTGGGACCTGTCCATCGCCATCCACGTGGGGTGGTCGAAGAGGGCCTCCTCGGTGTCGATGCGGGCGCTCAGCAGCCAGCTCTGGCAGGTGACGACGACGGCATCGTGCTCGCCGGTGCGTCCCCAGCGGTCGGTGACCCGCACCCGGGAGCTGCTGGGCCCGCCGGCGCGGGCGAGGGCGGCGACCCCGGGGCGGGGGGCTCCGGCGTGCAGGTCGCGCAGGCTCTGGCCGGCGAAGGGACCGTCGGGCAGGGGTCGGGTCCACAGGCGCAGCGGCACCTGCTGGACGCCGCCGAGGACGCGGCGGTGGTCCTCGTCGGCGTTGGTGGAGATGACGCGCAGGATCTCCAGGATGGAGTGGGGGAAGTCGGTGTCCCACCCCCCGGTGCCGAACCCCACCTGGCCGAAGGCCTCGCGGTGGGCGTAGGGCAGGGCGGCGAAGGCGCCGGAGGCGGCGATGAAGCCGTAGAAGCTCTGCTCGTCGCGGGCGCGGACCAGGGGGTTCCAGATCGCCTTGATGCGGGGCAGGTCGCGGTCGGCGATGGCCTCGCGCAGCTCGGGGACGCCGATCTCGGCCAGCGCGGCCGTCCAGGCCTCGGCGACCTCGGAGAAGAAGGGGGGCAGGTCGGCGGGGGTCTCGGCGTAGTGGGTGCGACCGCCCAGGTCGATGACGGTGGAGCCGGCGTGGGGGGTGAGGGGGTTGGGGAAGGGGACCGTGCGGGCGCCGACGAGGTCGGCGTAGTGGAAGAAGGAGCGCCCGCTGGGGGGGAAGCGCATGCCGCCGAGCTCGGCCAGGACGCCGTCGACCCCTCCGGGGAAGGGGACCGAGCGCAGGCGCCCGCCGATCTGGTCGGCCTCGTGGACGACGGGCCGCGCGCCCAGGCGGGCGAGCTCGTAGGCGGCGACCAGGCCGGAGATGCCGGCGCCGACGACGGCGACGCTGGCGCCGACCGCGTCGGCGGGCAGGCGGCCGAGCCCGGCGCGGTGGGCGAGCCAGCGGTCGTGCTCGAAGGGGAAGTCGGGGGTGAGCATGGTCACCCCGGCGGTGCGGTCGCCCTCGAGGACGCCCTCTCCGGTGGCGGAGGTCATGCGCGGGCTCCGTTCTCGGTGGCGCTGGTCGGGCTGAGCGCCATCAGGGACACGAGGTCGTAGGCGACGTGGCTCGCGGCCACGGCGGTCATCTGGGCGTGGTCGTAGGCGGGGGCCACCTCCACCACGTCGGCGCCCACCAGCTGCAGGCCGGCCAGCCCGCGCAGGACCTCGAGCAGCTCGCGGCTGGTCATGCCGCCGGCCTCGGGGGTGCCGGTGCCGGGGGCGTGGGCGGGGTCGAGGACGTCGATGTCGACGCTGACGTACAGCGGGCGGTCGCCGATCCGCGAGCGCAGGCCGGCGACGACCTCGTCGACGCCGCGGCGCATGACGTCGGCGCTGGTGACCAGGCCGAAGCCGAGGCCGGCGTCGGCGGCGAGGTCGGAGCGGCCGTACAGGGGACCGCGGGTGCCGACGTGGGTGAGGGCGCCGGTCTCGAGCAGACCCTCCTCGACGGCGCGGCGGAAGGGGGTGCCGTGGGTGTAGGGGGCTCCGAAGTAGGTGTCCCAGGTGTCGAGGTGGGCGTCGAAGTGGACCAGGGCGACGGGTCCGTGGCGGCGCGCGACGGAGCGCAGCAGGGGCAGGGCGATGGTGTGGTCGCCGCCGATGGTGACCAGGCGCGCCCCGGCGCCGGCCAGCTCGTCGGCGCCGGCCTCGACCTGGGTGATGGCCTCGGCGATGGAGAAGGGGTTGGCGACGACGTCGCCGGCGTCGACGACCTGCTGCAGGGCGAAGGGGTCGACGTCGAGGCCGGGGTGGTGGGGGCGCAGCAGGCGCGAGGCGTCGCGGACGGCGGCCGGTCCGAAGCGGGCGCCGGGGCGGTAGGACACCCCGGCGTCGAACGGGACGCCGATGACGGCGACGTCGGCGCGGCCCACCTCGTCGGCGCGCGGCAGCCGCGCGAAGGTGGCGGGGCCGGCGAAGCGGGGGACGCGGGAGGAGTCCACGGGTCCCACGGGCTGCTCGGCGGGCTGCTCGGCGGGACGGGTCGCCTCGGTCACCTCGGCATCGTAGGGAGCCCGCGAGCGCGCGTCCGCCCTCCCCCGCCGGTGGAGCCGTCGAGCAGGAGCTCGGTGGCGCGGACGACGGCGTGGGCCCCGGACCGGGCCAGGGCCTGGCTGACGGCGGGCTGGGTGATGCCCTCGTGCTGGGCGGCCTCCGCCTGGGAGCGCCCCCGCAGGTGGTGGGCGAGCAGGCGGCGGGCGCGGGGGCTCATGCGGGTGACCAGCTCGTCGCGCAGGAGGAGGTGGGCGTTCACCGCGTGCGCCCACCCTGCGCCCTGGCCGTCGGCGCCGCCGTCGAGCCACGTGCGGGCGGTGCGGGACCGGGAGGAGGTGGCGTGGGCCTCGGCGGTCTGGACGGCGCGGCGGGCGGCCCTCCAGTCGTCGACGGCGAGCCCGGCGTGGAGGTCGCCGCCGGCGTCCAGGACGGCCAGGCGCACCAGCAGCACCGCGAGCGCGGCGGTCCCGGCGTCGGCGTAGGTGCCGCAGACCTCGTCTCCGGGGACGGGGGTGAGCGGCTGCGTCGCGGGGGCCAGGACGGCGGTGTCGGCGACGGCGGTGTCGAGGGCCCGCTGCAGGTGGGGCCGCTTCCAGGTGCGGTGGGAGCCGGTGACCCGGCCGACGAGGACCACGGCCGGGCCGTCCGCGCCACCGGGTGGTCGACCACCTGTCCGACCACCTGTCCGATCACCTGTCCGATCACCTGTCCGATCACGGTGGGGGTTGTGCACGCCCGACATCACACCAGGGGTGATGCCGGGCGGGCGGAAGCGACGCGCGGGGTGCGCCTGGCCCGTCGGCGGGTGCTGGTGGGTGCTGGTGGGCCAGACTCCGTCCGTGCCTGCGCGCGGCTTCCTGGGTCTGGCCTCCACCGTGGGCCTGGCCCACCGCGGCAGCGCCGCCCACCCGGAGAACTCCCTGGCGGCGTTCGCCGAGGCGGTGGCGATGGGGCACCGTGTGCTGGAGACCGACGTGCACGTCACCGCCGACGGCCAGGTGGTCGCGCTGCACGACCCCACGCTGGACCGCACCACCGACGGGACCGGCCCGCTGTCGTCCCTGACCTGGGAGCGGGTGTCCCGGCTGCACCTGCTCGGCCCCGGGGGCGAGACCACCGAGCACCACCCCGTGCGGCTCGCCGACCTGCTGGACGCCTTCCGGGGGGCCACCCCGCTGGTGCGCCTCAACGTCGACGTCAAGGAGCGCGACGCCGTCGGACCCGTCGTCGGGCTGCTGGCCTCACGGCCCGACGGCGCCGCCCGGGTGTGCGTGGCCTCCTTCTCCGAGGCCCGGCGCCGCGCCGTCGTCCGCGCGCTCGCGCAGCGGGGGGTGCGCGTGACCAGCTCGGCGGGCACCGCGGGGGTGCTGCGGTTCCTGGTGGCCGCGCGCCTGGGCCTGCGGGGCCGGCTGCTGCGCCGGGTGGTGGGCGCTGACGCCCTCCAGGTGCCCGAGCGCGCCCACGGGCTGTCCCTGGTGACACCGCCGCTGGTGCGCGCCGCGCACTCCGCGGGCCTCGTGGTGCACGTGTGGACCGTCGACGACCCGGGCCGCATGCGCCGCCTGCTCGACGCCGGGGTCGACGGGATCGTCACCGACGACGCCGCCGCCCTGGCCGCCGTGCTCCGCGAGCGCGGCGCCTGGCCCCCCACCGACCTGCCCAGCGACCCGGAGGTCCGACCGTGAGCGAGCCCAGGAGCGAGGGCGGGCCCCTCGACGGCGCGGCGCTGGGCCGCGCGCGGCGGGCCTGGTACGTCTACGACTGGGCCAACTCGGCCTACGTGACGACCACCGCGACGGTGCTGTTCTCCCCCTACCTGACCGCGGTCGCCGAGGCTGCGGCGTGCCCGGGTGGGACCGGGGAGACCGACGGCGCGTGCCGGGTCCCGCTGAGCCTGCTGGGGCTGCCGGTCGCCCCGGGGTCGCTGGCGCTCTACGTGGTGACCTTCGCGACGCTGCTGTCGGCGCTGGTGCTGCCCGCGGTGGGGGCGGTGGCCGACAGGTCGCGCTCGCCCCGGCGCCTGATGACCGGGTTCGCGTGGGTCGGGGCGGCGGCCGCGTCGGCGATGGTGCTGGTCACGGGTGACCGGTGGGTGCTGGGGGCGCTGCTGCAGCTGGTGGCGAGCCTGTGCCTGGGGGCCTCGCTGGTGGTCTACGACGCGCTGCTGGTGCGCCTGGCCGGGCCCGCCGAGCGCGACCGGGTCTCCAGCCGGGGGTGGGCGCTGGGCTACGCCGGGGGGGCGCTGCTGCTCGCCGCCAACCTGGTGCTGCTGAGCGCGGCGCCGGCCCTCGGCCTGGACCAGGGCGAGGCGGTGCGGGTCAGCCTGCTCTCGGCGGGGCTGTGGTGGGCGGTCTTCACCCTGGTCCCGCACCTGGGGCTGCGCCGCCTGGACGGGACCCCCGCCGTCGTCGCGGCGGACGGTGAGGCCGCCACCGGCACGGGGCGCCTGGTGGCGGGCTCGATGGGGCAGCTGGTGCGCACGCTGCGCTCGGCGCCGGCCTTCCCCCAGACGCTGACGTTCCTGGTGGCCTACCTGTTCTTCAACGACGGCGTGCAGACCGTGATCGCCGCCGCGAGCATCTACGGCCAGCAGCAGCTCGGCTTCGCCGCCTCCCAGCTGGTCACCGCCATCCTGCTGGTGCAGGTGGTGGCGCTGCTCGGTGCGCTCGGCGCGGGCTGGGTCGCCCAGCGGACCAGTGCGAAGGCCACCGTGCTCGGCAGCCTGGTGGTGTGGGTGGGCGTGGTGGTCGCGGGCATGGTCATCCCCGCGGGGGCGTTCGGGCTGTTCCTGGCGCTGGCCGCGGGCATCGGGCTGGTGCTCGGCGGCACGCAGGCGCTGTCGCGGTCGATGTTCAGCCAGCTCGTGCCGCGGGGGCGGGAGGCGGAGTGGTTCGGGCTGTACCAGTCGGCCGAGCGCGGGACCAGCTGGCTGGGCACCCTCGTGTTCGGCCTGGTGTTCCAGCTCACCGGCTCCTACCGCCCCGCCATCGCCTCGCTGGTGGTGTTCTTCGTGGTCGGGGGCGTGCTGCTGTGGCGGGTCGACATGGCCCGCGGGCGCCGCGAGGCCGAGCTGGCCCCCTGAGCCGGCCTCCAGGAGCCGGCCTCCAGGAGCCGGCCTCCAGGGTCAGCTCCTGGTCGCCCCGAGCACCTCGGCGGTGGAGCGGACCTGCTCGGGCCCCACCCGGCAGCACCCGCCCACCAGGCGCGCCCCCGCAGCCACCCAGCCCCGGGGGTCCGCGGCGGCGTCCGCGCTCCCGGGCCGCCAGGCGCGGGCCCCGGCGTCCCAGCCCTCACCGCTGTTCGGGTACACCACCGGCACCGCCCCGCGCACGCCCTCGAGGGCGCCCAGGGCGGGGAGCACCACGGCGGGGTCGGTGCAGTTGACCCCCACCGCCACCACGCACGAGACCGAGGCGGCAGCGGCCAGCACCGGCCCGAGCAGCTCGCCACGACGGGTGCGGACCTCGCCGTCCGCACCCAGCACGGCGCTCGCGCTCACCCAGGCCGGGACCCCCAGGGCGTCGAGCTCGAGCAGCAGCGCCTCGACCTCCGCGGCGCCCGGCAGCGTCTCGCACGCCAGGACGTCGGCGCCGGCCTCGGCCAGCAGCTGCAGGTGGGGCCGGTGGAAGGCGCGCAGCCCGTCGAGCAGCCCCGTGAGCAGCCCTCCCGGCGCGGCGGGGTCGAGGTAGGCGCCGGTGTACTCCGAGCCGTCGGCCAGGTGCGCGCCGTACGGTCCGACGGACCCGGCGACCCACCCCGCCGTCCCCGCCCGCTCGAACCCCTCACGCGCTCGGGAGACCGAGGACGCGACGACCCGCTCGGCCGCCGTCCGCGAGAGCCCGGCCGCCTCCAGCCCGGGCAGCGTGGCCTGGTAGCTGGCGGTGGTGGCCACCTGGGCACCCGCTGCCGCGAAGGCGGCGTGGGCGGCGACGACGGCGCCCGGGTCGTCCACGAGCAGCCGCGCCGACCACAGCGCGGAGGAGACGTCGTGCCCGCGGGCCTCCAGCTCGGTCGACAGACCCCCGTCCAGCACGACCGGGCCGGCGGCGAGCGCCCGCTCCAGGGACTCGGCCGTCGAGGTGGTCCCGCTCATCCGTTCCGGCTCCTCTCGCGCCCAGCGCTCCAGGCCCGCGAGCGCGGCGCCGACGTCCAGTCTGGTGCCCCACCGCCCCGGTCGGAGGCCCGGTCCGGTGCCCGGTCCGGTGCCCGGTCCGGTGCCCAGTCCGCCGGGCGCCCGGCACCGAACCGGTCGTGCTCACAGGAGGTGGTGCACCTTGTGTCACCGACGTCACACCCAGAGTCGGATCGGACGCGACAGATGAGGAACACAACGGGGTACTGGGCCGTTGTGCATCTCGTAGCGGCTGGCGCGGGAGGCCCGGTGACGGGTCTGACCGCCGTCCGGCCTGCTCCCAGCCCGCGAGGGCCCGCCGCTGCTCCTCGTCGTGCGGAGCCACCGGCTGGGAGGCCCACCATCATGACCATCGACTGGAGGACAGCATGAGTGACCGGAGCCTGCGCGGTACCCGACTGGGCGGTTCGAGCATGGAGAACGAGGACGGCGTCGAGCTCGCTCCCCGCCAGCTCGCGGTCTACGACTGCCCCCAGGGGCACGTGACCCAGCTGCCGTTCTCGGTCGAGGCCGACGTGCCCGCCGTCTGGGAGTGCCGGTGCAACGCCGAGGCGCGACTGCGCGACGGCGCCGAGCCGGAGGTCAAGGCCGTGAAGCCGGCCCGCACCCACTGGGACATGCTGCTGGAGCGCCGCTCGGTGGCCGACCTGGAGGTCCTCCTGGAGGAGCGCCTGACCAAGCTGCGCAACGGCACCCTGCACCAGCGGCGCAGCGCCTGACGCTGACCGCACCCCCCGCCTGACGCCGCGAGGCTCGGCGGACCCGGGTGAGGACCTCGCCCCCGCGGGTCCCCCGGGAACGGGCCGGCCGCTCCCCTCATCGGGAGCGGCCGGCCCGTCGCTCGTAGAGGGCGCGGGCCTGGGACCAGCGGCGCTGGGCGCCCCACAGGGTGGTGCGGGCCAGCGCCTCGACCACGATGGCGCGGCTCATCTTGCTGGTGCCGGCGGCGCGCTCGGTGAAGGTGATCGGCACCTCGACCGCGACCAGGCCGGCGCGGACGACGCGGGTGGCCAGCTCGAGCTGGTAGCAGTACCCCTCCGAGCGCACCGAGGGCAGGTCGGCGGCGCTCAGCGCGCGGGCGCGGTAGGCGCGGTAGCCGCCGGTGGCGTCGCGCAGGGGGATGCCGAGGGCCCAGCGGGCCCAGGTGTTGCCGCCGCGGGAGAGCAGCTGGCGGCCCAGCGGCCAGTCCACGACGCGCCCGCCGGGCACCCAGCGCGACCCGAGGGCCAGGTCGGCGCCGTCCTCGACGGCGGCCAGCAGCGCGGGGAGCTGCTCGGGGGCGTGGGAGCCGTCGGCGTCCATCTCCACCAGGACGTCGTAGCCGCGCTCCAGGCCCCACCCGAAGCCCGCGGTGTACGCGGCACCGAGACCGCTCTTGCCCGGGCGGTGCAGGACGTGCACCGAGGCGTCGGTGGCGGCGATGGCGTCGGCGACCTCCCCGGTGCCGTCGGGGCTGCCGTCGTCCACGACCAGGACGTCGGCGGTGGGCACCGCGGCGCGCAGCCGGGCGAGGGTGACCGGGAGCGAGGCCCGCTCGTCGTAGGTGGGGGTGATGACCAGGGTCCTGCCGGTCCGCTCGCTGGCCGGGCTCACGCCACGGGCTCTCTGCTGCGCTCGGGCTCGGGCGTCGCCTCCGGGCCGGGGCGCGGGTCCCCGAGCCGGCCGCGCCGCGCGCCGAGCAGGCCACCGGCCGCGCCGAGCAGGCCCAGGGCCACCAGGAGCCCCTCGACCGGCACGCCCGCCTGTCGGACGCGGTCGGCCACCGTCAGGGACGTCCTCAGCGGCACGCGACCGGAGATCACCGCGGGGGTGAACAGGGCTGTCGGGTCGACCAGGGCCCCGTCGGGCATCACCAGCGCGGAGGTGCCGACGGTGGAGACGTGGACGACGGCGCGGCCGTGCTCCACGGCCCGCAGCCGCGACATCGCCAGCTGCTGGACGTTCTCGTCGGAGTACCCGAAGGTCGCGTTGTTGGTCTGCACCACGAGCAGGTCGGCGCCGTCGTCGACGGTGTCGGCGACCAGGGCGTCCTCGACGACCTCGAAGCAGATCATCACGCCCAGGCGGGCTCCGGCGACGTCCAGGCGCCCCACCCGATCACCGGGCACGAACTGCGCGGCGACGAGGTCGACCTTGTCGGTGATGAGGCGGAAGAAGTCCTTGTGCGGGATGTACTCCGCGAAGGGCACCGGGTGGCGCTTGTCGTAGGCGTCGACCACCCCGCCGCCGCTGGCGGCGCTGTCGGGCTCCCACACCAGGGAGGTGTTGCGGACCGTTCCGGGGGCGTCGCCCACGAGCACCGCGCCGAGCACGACCGGTGCGTCGACGGCGTCGGCCGCGGCCTGGATCTCGGCGTAGGCGTCGGCGTTGCGCAGCGGGTCGATGTCGGAGGAGTTCTCCGGCCACACCACCAGCTGCGGGGCGGGTGCCCGGCCGGCGGCGACCTCCCCGGCCAGGTCCAGGGTGCCCTCCACGTGGTTGTCGAGGACGGCGCGGCGCTGGGCGTTGAACTCCAGGCCCGCCCGCGGCACGTTCCCCTGCACGGCGGCGACGTCGAGGTCACCGCTCTCGGCGCCGGTGGGACGGGGCACCAGCGAGCCCGCCAGCAGCACCGCGGCCGCCGCGGCCACCAGGGGGAGCCCGCGGGCGAGGCGACGGCGCCCACCCCCGGGGGCGAGGAGGACCTGGGCGAGCAGCGCACCGGCGAGGGCGACGGCGAAGCTGACCAGCGGCGCACCGCCGAGGGCGGCCAGGCCCAGGGTCGGGGCGTCCGCCTGGCTGAAGGCCACCCGGCCCCAGCCGAAGCCGCCGAAGGGCCAGCGCGCCAGGGCCGCCTCCACCGCGGTCCAGGCGCCTGCTGCGGCGACCGCCCTCAGGGCTGGCGCCCGCAGGCGGCCGGTCCAGGCCAGCAGCACCCCGGCGAGCGCCACCGACAGCGCGCACGCCACCGACAGCGGCACCCAGGCGATGGGGCCCAGGAAGATCCCCGACCACGACAGCAGCGGCGCGAAGAACGCCAGCCCGTGCAGCAGGCCGAGCCCCGCGGCGGGCCCCGCGCGGCGGCCCGAGACGGCGACGACGAGCGCACCGGTCCCCAGCGGCGCCAGGAACCACAGGTCGTGCCCCGGGAAGGCCAGGTAGAGCAGGAGCCCGCCGCCGACGGCGACCAGCGCCGCCACCCACCAGCGCAGCACCGGCGCCACGCCTGCGCCCACGCCTGCGCTCAGGACTGCGCTCACGAGAGGACCCCGGCGTCGTGGGCGGTCCGGCCGCGCACCAGGGTGCGCAGGCAGCGCGGGGCGGGGGTGCCGGGGGTGAGGTCGGGCAGGCCCGGGGTGCCGGAGCGGGCGTCGGTGCTCCAGGCCTGGAACCTGTCGTCGGGGGCCTGGACCACGAGGTCGGACGGCGCCCACACCGCCAGGGTGGCCGGGGCGCCGGGGACCAGGGCGCCCTCGCCGTCGCGGCGCGCGGCGCGCCACCCGCCTCGGGTGGAGGCGGTGAAGGCCGCGCGCGCGGAGACGGCGTGCTCGCGCACGTGCGGGAAGGCCGCCGCGCGCACCGCCTCCCAGGGGGCGAAGGGGGTGACGGGGCTGTCCGAGCCGAGGGCGAGCGGGACACCCGCCGCCGCCAGCGGCGCGAAGGGGTGCAGTGCCAGGGCGCGCTCGCGCCCGAGCCGGGTGGCGTAGACCCCGTCGGGTCCGCCCCACGCGGCGTCGAAGGCCGGCTGCACGCTGGCGACCAGCCCCAGCCGGGCCATCGTCGCGGTGCCGGAGGCGTCGACGCCGGTGACGTGCTCGAGGCGGTGGCGGGCCCCGGCGACCGCCGGGACGCCCAGCACCTCGGCCGCCAGGGAGAAGCCCTCCAGCGCCAGGTCGACGCCGGCGTCGCCGATGGCGTGGACCCCGGCCTGCAGGCCGGCGCGGGTGCAGGCGACGACGTGGTCGCGCAGCGCCGCGGCGTCGAGGTACCCGTGGCCCCGTGACCCCGGCGCGTCGGAGTACGGCTCGCGCAGCAGCGCGGTGCGCGAGCCGAGCGCGCCGTCGACGCAGAGGTCTCCCCCCAGGCCCAGGAGCGCGCCCTCGGGCAGGTCCAGGCGCTCGACGAGCGCGCGGGCCTGGTCCTCGGTGGCGACGAGCTCGCCCCACAGCGCCAGCACCTCCGGCAGCGCCTCCGCACGGCTGGTCGCCACGAGGTCGCGCAGGTCCTCCGGGGACCCGACGTGGGGGGCGGCGCACTCGTGCACGCTGCCGATGCCGGCCGCCGCGGCGGCGCGCAGCGCCAGGCGCTGCAGCCCCCGTCGGCGGGCGGGGTCGGAGCGGAGGTGGGCGTGGGCGGCACCGCGCGCGGCGTGGTGGTCCTCGCGCTCCACGCGCCCGTCCCACCCCGCCGTCGCCGCCGCCTCGAGCCCGGCGCGCCGGGCGAGCGCCGGCGACACCACCGCGGAGTGGATGTCGGCGCGGGCCAGGTACACCTCGGCGCCGCCGGCGGCGCGGTCGAGCTCGGCGGC
>Ga0325403_1002819_pt1 | contig 15575 bp, 18 predicted proteins | sample PopdelMetagenome_19_FD_205665 | JGI IMG/M metagenome (GOLD analysis project Ga0325403, IMG submission 205665) | Populus deltoides microbial communities from Bellville, Georgia, United States - Xylem-PdKOR-R4 | ecosystem: Host-associated > Plants > Phyllosphere > Stem > Wood/Secondary xylem...
CAACAAGAAGGAAAAAGAAAAGGAAAAAACATACTTCCAACGGTTTGCAAAAGTTTCCTCACTTGGCATGGGAGGTGTTGGAAAGATATACAACACAGGTAAATCCTACTTCATCTAATAACTCAAATTATATGAATGGCAAGAGAAAAAAAAGTAAATGGCTGTTGATTACCTTAAGAATGAAAATTTGGGTTTTAAAAAAGTACAAGTCAATTAGTTATATCTCTATTGACAAAGCATTTCCATGAGGAGAGTTCGTAGTAGCTACGATAGACATAATCATGTATGCCATGATCAATCTTATATCCACATAGAAGATAATTACGTTGTGGATTTGAAACTGGTTGAAATTTATTGGTCATTTTTTTAATTATAGATATTAATTTGTTCTTTCTAAGAACAAAATATACCTAGAAATATTATTTTTAACAATGGCATAATCCCATCATATAATTCTAAAGGTTGAGATAAAAAGTAAAGATTGAGGGTGAGATTTGTAATTTTTTTTTCTTTTTTTTCTTTGAAAAGCTGATGACCATCTTGAATTTGTGAAGGAATAATATCGATGGTAGGAGCAAAATAAACCCACTAATTACTACTAAATTAGGCCGAAAGCATTTTTGTAGAAACAAAACATTTTGTCAATAATCGTAATAACAGAAACTTTGAGGATTGAAGTTTTGAGAAAAACATTTTAAAGTAACAGGATTTTGATTCTAAGATAAAATAAAAATTACCTTATCTTGGAGAGTTCATATGGAATAAAATACAAGGGAGAAGGAAATATATAGGCAATCAGCTTTATAAGGTCTGCATCAAGGTGCTCTAGTTCAATTAGACATGACAATGAATTGATTTCTAATATGTCTTAATTTCTTTTGAGTTAAAGGCGACGTGGCTCTTGTTGAAGGTGATTTTCCAAGTTCGAGTATAAGTTCGTGATGTTCTAGGTTCTGAATTTTGAGATGATTGTAGGGGAGTTGAGATAGATAGATAGATTGTACTATAAATTGATTGATTGATTGATTGATGCAAATTTTAGAGTTCTAGTTGATTGTTGATTGTTGATTGAGATGGATCTTAATTAAAGAAAAAGTATCTCGATACTGACGCTTACTTGGCCTCGGTTGACTGATCATATTTTGACTACTTTGTCTTTTTGGTAGAAAACTCACTATAAAGAAAGAAAGGAAGAGAATTAATATGCTCTTTTCTACTAACAAATAAGAGGCTCGCACGGTTACAATTAAGCCACAAAACACTCCAGCTTCATGGTTCATTCCTCAGCTTTCCGAGGATGACTTCTTTTTTCTGTTTTTTTCACACTTAGCACTGTGAAAAAAAAAAATTTAATATATATATTTTTTTAATCTAGCACATCTCGAATTAAAATTTCTAACTCTTTTTTTCTGTTTTTTCTTTTTATTTTTCTCTTCTTTTTCTCTCCTCCCTGGTGCTGCCTATAGCCTTATCCTCTAGATCTTTCTCCACCATGAAAAACTCTCTCCCTTCACCACGACAAACCTTATCTTTCTCCATGTCTCCCCATCGTTGGTTTTCTCTATCTTTCTACCCATGGCATTTGTTTGTTGTAGTGTCATGCCACCCTCTCCACTCACATGACCTTTATTTAATTAATCTGTGGTATAATTCACATTTCTCTATTAATTTGATGTTTTATTAGGCTAATTTGTGATTTTTTTAGGGTTAGGTTTGTGTTAATTTTTATTAAATTAAATATAATTTATGTTAATTAGATATAAAATCAGTCAATTAAGTTTATAAATTTCACTATTTAGGAAGAAAATCAATGAATTAGGTTTGTGTTGATTATGTTAGGGTTAGAGTTGCATTAATTAGAAATTATATTATTAGCTTCAAATTAGCCCAATTGATTTGATAAATTATGTTATCTTGGGATAAATTTTATGAATTATGGTTTTGTTGATTGCATTTAGGTTTAGGGTTTTGTTTATTAAAATTTTGTTGAAATAATGTAACTTGATAAATTTGCAATATTGATAAATTATCATTGTGTTTTTCACATAATATGGTTTTTTATAATGGGATTATTATGTTATTATGGTGGTACAATCATCGATACCAATAATGGTATCACTTACGAAGGAGGAAGTAACGAGTTCTTTAGTTTAAGATTAGATAGTTTGTTTGGCGAACTAAAAAATTTGGTATATGAATGTTTTGGATGGAATTTGTCTAAAATTAAAGTTGACATTACTTGAAGGATGCAAGGCAAGGGCGTTCCAAATCATTATGTTTGTGTGCCCATTGTAGTGATGTGAGTTTTAATTCAATGGTTGGGTTGACCATCATAAATAATTTACAAATATTAGAGCTCTACTTGAACAATAGACCTTATTATAAGAGAAATCCTTAAGTTTGGAGCTCACTCGAGCCCTAAGTTAATGTCAAAGGACCATATAAGCATTGTAGGTTGCTGGCCCATCTAGGATAGATGATGATGCAACAAACCTAAAATCGGCTAAAGAAATCATTCATCTTAAAGTTCGGTTGGGTATGGTAATTGCTCTATATTGTTATGATGAATTTGAACCGAGTAATAAAAAAAACAATTGTTATGTTGATGATGTAGTTCATGAAGATGAGCAATGTCAGCCAATAAACCAAACAATGAGACCTCTTGTTCCTAAATTTAAGGATGCTAGTGGGTCTACTCATATGAAATGTTATGATCAGGTTTGAATCATAGAAATTTAAGCTGAACTATTGAGTTAGAGATTGGACAAATGTTTTAAACTAAGTCTAATTAATTATTGTAGTTAAGCAGTGCTATATAAAAAAATTCATTAAAATACAAGGTACAACGTTCAACCATAACTTATTTGTAATTATAGTGTAAACATAAACCAACATGTCAATAGTATTTGCGTGGAGGATATCACAAATATTCTGATTCATTTGAGATTCTATTAAAAGAGCCTCACACATGTCACAACACCATAGTTATGTAATTTCATTGTTAGATTGACTCAAATTTTATCACTAATATGATATTGACCATTATGAAAGTTGAAATAAACATTAAAATTGCAACCATTCAAGCTACTATCCATAGAGGTTTTTTTGTAAGATATCTCGTATAAAAAAGATTGAGTAGCTAAACATAAAGCATTGGAGTGGTTGTTTGGTTCACATGAGAAATCTTTTCAAATGTTTCCTAGGATGCTATTAGCTCTAAAAGAATCAAATATAAGTATAGTTATTAAGTAGGATCACAAGATGGTTGACAGTGATACAACAATATATGAGAGAGTATTCTGGGTATTTAAAGCTTCAGCTCAAGGGTTTCAATCTTGCATCCACTGATAAGTATTGACGACACTCACTTGTATGGAAAGTACAAGACAAAGATCTTGATTGGAGTTGCTTATGACGTAAATAATAGGGTTTGCTCATTGTGTTATGCTATGATTGAAGAATAAACAAACAGTAACAAGACATGGTTCTTAGATTTTCTTTATCAACATGTCACAAGGGGACGCAATGGATTGTATATAATTCTAGATAGACATGCGTCAATTAAAAATGTTATGGTATGGATATGGCCCGAGTGCTATCAAAAAATTAGCAAATAACAACGAATAATATTTTGTCACTAATGTTTTATGGAAATAGTGATGCAGACTTTCTGCCGGCAATTCTAATGGAAATAACTATGGATCATGTTCCATTGGTAATTTCTAACGGAATTGGCAAAGGAGTAAAAAAAAATCAATAAAAAATATGTCAACAATTCCATCGGAAAGTTGACACGTCATGATTTACTGCCGGAATTGTTGATGAAATAATTATGTCGGCAAATATAAATAAGTTATAACTGATAATTCCCTCTCCCTTCTTCCTTTTCCTCTTTTTCTTTTTTTATGCCAAAAAAATACCAACAGCCCCCTCCCATTTTCTCACAAATCTGATCACCTTAGCCCACCATCCCCAACTCTCTCTCTGCTTCCTATAGGTTGGGAATTTAAAAGTTAGAGTGAGAAAGTGTGGTTATTGAAAAAAGTGTTAAGTTTATGAAAAAGTATGCATTTGATTCGTTAAATTGATTTTGATTATGGTTGGGTAAAGTGATTATGGTGGTTTTTATTATAGAATGTATAGCATGTATATCTTTGAATAGGAAATTAATGTAGGATTATTTCAATGTTGTAATCCCTACAGTTACTGCCGTGTTCTGCCACATCTATATATAAATAGGAAAGGTTGGCTAAGGCATAACCTAAGTCATTATGTTATTCTCAACTTGGTATCAGAGCACTAAATAAACTAAAACACCTCCTCTCCTCTCTGCAATGGATTCCTCCTAACCGGCTGCTATCTCTCCCTCTGCAGCACCGGTAGTGCCATCTTCTTCCCCTGTCGCAGCACTGCCTTCTTCCTCAGCTTCTGTTCTGCAGTGGCCAAAGCCCGCAGATGTTGGCCATGCTCTCTTCAACCCCAATAATGCTCCTCTGCTGCATTCTCTGCCACCTCTACTGGTACAATTGTCTCCATCTCCCACACTCACCAAGTCATCTCCCTCAAATTAACAACCACCAATTATCTATATTAGTGAATGCAAATGAAGCCGTATCTTCTAGACCAAGAAGTTTTTAGCTTTATTGATGGTTCAAACTCCTGCCCCTCTCCACATGTTCTTGTCACTGATGGTGTCTCTCTTCAGGTATCTCAACTCTTTCTTCGTTGGAAACAACAGGATCAACCTAATGCTCTGTCTGGCGCACACTTGAGCAAGCTCTAGCTTCCACATCCAATTCCCGTATTATACAACTTCATGGCTCCTTTTAAGACCTTAAACAAGGTGATGAATCGGTAACTTAATTTATGCAAAAAGCTAAGGCCTTATTTGATGAGCTAGTCGCTGCTGGCCGACCTATTTCGCTAGAGGATTTCAACTTATATGTGTTTCGTGGCCTTCGCGGAGAGTTTAAGGACTTGGTAACAAGTCTTATTACAATGGTAGATCATCTTTCATATGCAGATCTGCTTAGTCATCTTCTAACACATGAATGTATTCACAAATCCTCCCATTTATCCATGAGGTCTACTGTAATTCATGCACCTCTATTGGCCACACCAAACACACCTCCTTCAGCACTTATCTCTCAACGCCAGTTTGCTGCACATTTTGGTCGAAATAAGGGCTATTTTCATGGAGGCTGGTGTCCAAACTAGTTCAGTCACAGAGGGTACAGAACTGCTGGTTCCAGGCCCGACTTTCGCAGCTTCCACAGCGTCTCCAGCAGTGACATTAGACAAGGCAACTGGCAGGGCAATTGGCAGCATAGTAAGGGGTTGAATCCACACTGTCAGTTGTGCCAAACATTCAGCCATACTACTCCTCACTGCCCTCAACTTCAGCACCGGGGCTATGGCCAACAACATAGTGCAAATCTGGCGTTGCACAATCCCACAAGTACTGCTGAATGGTTTCCGGACAACGGTGCCAATCAACACGTCACACTTGATCTTGCAACCTTGACTGCTTCAGAACCATACCTTGGTAATGATAATTTGTATGTTGGTGATGGTAAGGGACTTTCCATATCTCATATCGATCATACCAAAATATATACACCACATCGTTCTTTCACTTTGTCTAATGTCCTTCATGTTCCTGCAATCACGAAACCTTTGCTTTATGTTCAGAAATTTTATCTCAATAATAATGTTTATTTTGAATTTCACCCATTTGTGTTTTATGTCAAGGATCTCAACACTAAAGAAGTACTCCTCTCAGGTTAGAGTAAAGATGGTCTCTATACTTTGTTCAGGTTCAGGTCTTCTGTCCCGTAAGTTCCTCAAGCCTATTGGTCTCCCTACATTTCTGCTTCTGTTAATTTATGGCATCATCGACTAGGTCATCCTACCTCTCGTATTTTTCAATTTTTAGTCTCGAAAAATAAGATTATTTGTAACAACAAACGTCTTAATTTTCAATGTCAAAGTTGTCCATTAGGAAAATCATCGCGTTTGTCTTTAGGACCTATCGGTCACAAAACTTCTGCTCCGATTGAATTAATTTTTAGTGATGTATGGGGTCCTGCTCCCCTTTTTTCTTCGGATGGCTATCGTTGATGCGCACACAAAATATATATGGTATTATCCCCTTGTTGCCAAGTCTGATGTTTACTCTATTTTTCACTAGTTTCAAACTCTCGTTGAGCTTCAATTTTCATTAAAAATAAAATCTGTTCAAACTTATTGGGGTGGTGAATATCACAAACGATCCACTTTTTTTCAGACTATTGATATTCATTACCATCTGATTTTTCCTCACACTCACAAACAAAATGGCACTGTAGAAAGATGTCATAGGCATATTGTGGAAATCGACCTTACTCTTCTAGGACAATGTAAACACCATTCCGGTTTTGGAATTATGTTTTCGACACTTCAGTCTATCTCATAAATCGCATGCCTACTCTTGTTTTTGCAAATCGATCTTCGTTTGATTGTTTGTTTCAACGATCTCCTGATTATCATTTTTTACGCACTTTTAGATGTCTCTGCTTTCCTTTTTTGCCTCCCTACAATAATCATAAATTGGATTTTTGTTCTTCTCCATGTGTGTTTTTTGTCTACAGCTCCTCTCACCTTGGTTATCAATGTTTTGACATTGAATCTCATCGTATGTATATCTCCCGTCATGTTCGTTTTCATGAACATGTGTTTCCATTTGATAATTCTAAACAGATTGCAAAGGTTTCGGCTACAAATCCCACACGACCTGCTGCTACCATCCTCCCAAATCTAACCCATTCCCTATTGTTCACCTCCCATACCACACCTCACCATCCCTCCTTTGCCTCTGCCCTACCACCACCCACTACCAAAACGCCATAGCCTCCACCCCTCCCTTGGCCATCACCACATGCATGTTTATCTACCCATTCTGCCGCAGGTACAGGTTGTCAATCAGTATTCCCCACCCTCCAGCATGATGCCTCTTCTAGTGCTGGGACGCCCTCTGCTTCCCCTTATTCTGTCAGTAACCAGGCTACTATAGAATCTACCTCTGCTGCCAGCCCCGTTGTTGCTGTCAGCCCTCTGCTTGCGACAGATTCTCCCACAACTTCTTCAGCTGGTCTGAATCTGGTGGTTGATCTCTCCTCTTATCCGCTGCAGCATGACACCTCCTTGCCACCATCTTCTCTTGCGTCACCACCCTTGCTCAGCCACCACCCTATGGTCCTTAGGCCATGGCAGCCAAGGACAGCAAATCTGGTGGCCTCTACTACCGCTGATACAGCTTCCACCCGGGTATTGCTCTCTCCTTCCTCTGAACCTCTTGACTTCTTTGATGCAAATAAATATGTTGTTTGGCATGATGTTATGTGTGATGAGATCAAGGCATTGCAATCCAATCACACTTGGTCTCTAGTACCCTTTCATCCTTTGATGAATGTTGTTGGCAGTCGATGGGTGTATCGAATCAAACATCGTGTTGATGGCAGCATTGAATGTTATAAAGCCCGTCTAGTTACTAGAGGCTTTACTCAGCAAGAAGGCATTGATTATTCTGAAACTTTCAACCTAGTTATTAAGCAGGCCACCGTCATATTAGTCTTCTCCATTGTGGTTTCACGTAATTGGAAGATTCATCAGCTTGATATTCATAATGCATTTCTCAATGGTGTTCTTACTGAAGAGGTCTACATGAAGCAATCTCCAGATTTTGTTGACCCTACTCTTCCATCTCATGTGTGCAGATTGCACAAGTCATTGTATGGTTTAAAATAGGCACCAAGGGCATGGTACACTTGTCTGAGTGATTTTTTGCTCTCCATTGGTTTTCTTGCCTGCAAGGTTGACACCTCCCTGTTTATCTTATCTAATGGTACTAATATCTTTTATCTTCTGGTGTATGTTAATGATATTCTGCTTACGGGTAGCAACTCTACCATGCTTCATCGCTTAATACAGTTACTAAGCTCTGAGTTCAAGCTCTGTGACTTAGCTATTGTTCACTACTTTCTAGGTATTGAAGTTCAGTCTACGGGTATGGGTTTGATGTTGCACCAACACAAATATATTCTTGACATCCTCACTCGGGCTAGTATGACTTCTGTCAAACCCGTTGATACTCCAGTCTCTCCTTCAAAAATTACTATACTACAGGATCATCCATTCTCTAATCCCCCACGATTTCATCAAATCATAGGTGCTCTTCAGTACCTTACCTTCACCCATCCAGATATCTGCTTTATTGTTAACAGAGTCTGTCAGTTCATACATGCTCCTACAGATTCTCATTAGGCTGCGTATGGCATCCTATGGTTTTCATATCACTCGAGGTTTCTCTTTTGCTCTACATGGTTTTACAGATGCAGATTGGGCTGGTAGTATTAATGATCGCAAGTCTATAGGTGGCTACCTTGTTTTTTTTGGTCCAACACTAATTTCATGGAAATCTGGCAAGCAAAGCACAATTGCTCACTCCTCCACTGAGGCTGAGTATAAAGCCTTAGCAGATGGTACTGCTGAGGTCATATGGCTTCAATATTTGTTAACAGATCTGCAGGTTCCCTCTTTCTCTGCTCTTACCATTTGGTGTGATAATCTTGGCGCAACCTATCTCTCAGCGAATCCTATTTTTCATGCTCATACTAAGCATATTAAGGTCGATTGTCACTTTGTCCGTGACCGGGTTGCGAAGAAAGAAATTCAGATTCTCTTTATCCCTTCTTAAGATCAACTTGCCGATGTCTTCACCAAACCGCTTTCTACTACATCCTTTACTGCTTTCAAGTTCAAGCTTCAGGTCGATCCTCCACCCTCAACTTGAGGGAGCATATTATAGAATGTATAGCATGTATATCTTTGAATAGGAAATTAATGTAGGATTATTTCAATGTTGTAATCCCTACAGTTACTGTCGTATTCTGCCACATATTTATAAATAGGAAAGGTTGGTTAAGGCATAACCTAAATCATTCTGTTATTCTCAACTGTTTTCGTCCATTGTAATATATATATATATATATATATATATATTATTAGATCCACGGTGAGAAGAATCAAATAGATATTCTACACTTTTTTTTTCAATTATTAGCACATAATTTTTAATTTATTTAATTAAATTAATGCATAGGCTTTTCAATTTATAATTATATTTTAAAAGAACAACATTAAAAAGGCCTACATATTCTCTTTTTTTTTTACTGAAAAAAATTTATCCCACAACATGACTGGATGACAAGAAACAATATAAAACAGTACTAAGTGGATGTTTAACGTTGGATTTACTTGCATGGTGCTGTCCTAGCAATGACTTGGATAGTTCAAAATATATCATTGACCAAAACAATAGATTTTTCATGATAAATCTCGTTCAACATAGCTGGTGTGATTAAAAGACTCAGTTATATATTGCCACAATCTTAACTATTCATACTCGAAGTGAATAAAAACAAATCCAACTTCAAGGATATGAATGCCAAATTGCTAAAGAGAAAGAAAACCTTTAACAGAAAGGAAATAACCCTCACAAATCACAATTTAAGCTCCCCACTAATCTTCGGGCCTTTTCGGGAGTGTGATTGTAATTGCTTTTGTTTTTTACTCATAAATGTATTAAAATAATATATTTTTTTATTTTTTAAAAAATATTTTTGACATCAGCACATTAAAATAATCTGAAAACACTAAAAGAAATTAATTTGAAATAAAAAAATTAAAAAATTTATTTTTTTAATATTTTTAAAATACAAAAATAAATAGAACATTCATACATTAATAGTTCGCGGCTGTGACGTACTTGATGAGCATGTCAACAACATCTGACTGGACCTTAGAGGTTGACTTCTTCAGGTTTCGAATCTTTGCTTCAGTTTCCTCTTCAAGCTGAAGCCAGAGTTCCCACTTGTCTAAATGTGTTTGAAAACCAAAAAAAAAAAAAGATAATGAAAGAAATTGCAATTCAAGCTACATAATTAAAGCCATGTTGATGAAAATGCTGTTATTCGTATTCTTTATAGTTTCTGTTGGCAATAGATGAGATACTGGGAATGGATGTAGCTGAGGTGATATCTAACCATACCTCACCAACTCTCTTTTGGTACTCAGATTCCAGGTTGGAACGATAAAGGCCTGCCTCTTTCTCGGCTTCTTCTTTAGCTTGCGTTAACCTTGTTGTCTTCACTGGACAGAAATTTGAGATTTTTGTTGGATACAAACGATTTGGATTTATTGGAAAAGATCTACAAAATGTAATGGAATGAACGAAAAAACAAGGAGATTTTTCAGTTCTTACAGTTTCTAGCAGCAGTAACAATTTGTTGGGCCTCCTGTTGTGCAGTTAGTAGCATCTGAATCCCTTCATGACCTCTCATGGAATACATGGTAACAATGCAACCTAAACTAGAAAGAACAACTCAATGAGAAAAAAAAGTTTTCAAACACTCATAGCAGGCACCCTATGAGTAGTAAACCAGAGCAGATGTTCCAGCTGACCGACAGAACCATCAAATTGCAGAAAACCAAGTACGAAGAAAAACACAAAACAACTAATCTGATGATAACACATTTCTTAAAACATACTACTAGCCAAAATAGATAAACAAGATTTCTGAAGACATAATAAAAATGTTGGGAGCAAGATTTTCAGGGAATTTAAAGGACATTATAACCATGACAGGTTCTTCAAAAGACTTTATGAGTGACGATAAACTTCTATAATTCAGATAGCTTTGCCTACCATCCTTATCAGTAATATTAATGGGACCATGTTCTTTCTTATTTGATTTTTCCCATTTGATGTTAGTCAAACTTCGGGTAAGACAGAATTGTCACATCCAGCGAAGAAACATCGCCTTTTAGATTCACCAGGCACTGAGGTTAGTCTCCCACCTTTTTTTTGGCCTGTGCAATTGTTCTAGTGGTATGATCACTGCCAAAAAATCACCCCCTGACTGTTTTCTGTTTCAATTAGACTGTATGGACTTGCCTTAGTTTTCAGAAAGCATGTATTTGTTCCCTCCGCAATGCACCTTACATTTCCAGCAAAACTTGAGTTTGCCATATTCTTGTTGACAAGAAACTTGCTGTTGACAAACATGCTAATTCACCATGCTTGCAGTCGAACATTTGAACTTCATGACAGATTCTTTATGTTTTAGTCGCTGCCCTCTTAGACCAGGCACTAATAAAATGATTTACATGCTGGATGATTTTCCTTCCAGCCCTACCGTTGTCTGAGGAGCACCGAGCAAGAAACACACAAGCATTTCAGATTTCTATGACTGTCCGCTTTTTGTTGGCCATAGCATGCCCATCTTTTTATTCAGAAACATTGAAACCAGTTTAGCAGCTATGTTGATCTTTTTTCGCCATCTCCTAGATGATAAAAGAAGTTGGGAATATGCCTTTTACATGTTAAATGACATGATCTATTTGGTTTGCCGTTAATTCAGCAATTCTATCTTCTTCTGCGCAATATGCATCACAAAATATTCTTAGAATGGATTTGCTTTTTTACATGTGGAATGAGACATTCTATTTATTTGTCTGTTGTATTTTGCTTAACTGAACCAACATCAAACTAGCCAGAACTATAGTTTTGGAGGAGCTTTTGCCTGCCTTTCTTTAAATTACAGGTGGATGCTTCCTTTCTTAAATTTGGAGACTGAATCTTTTAGGCATCTACACAGCTTTTGGAGTGGCTTTTTAGGCAACTAATCAACAGAACTAGAGCCAAGGACTGCTAATGCCTAATGCTGTCGAATGTCTCTGATGATCAAGTGGTGTTTCCTTTCTTTAAATTATACAACGCTCAAAAACCTTGATCGATTGAGAGAAAAAGCCGGGCGCGGACGTAGCGTGGATTTTTTTATTAAAAAAAATTAAACAAGTCATATTTCTCTATTCTTTAATGTTATTGTTTTCTTCATTTTTTGTAGCTTTCTTATCCACGTCCTTTTAGGATACTGCGATCAAATTTTTGTATAATGTAAAAAAAATATTTTAATGTATTTTTTAATTAAAAAATAAATTGTATGGGATTTGACTTAATATGACCTATAATAGAATGATTGATGAAAATATAGTTTGAGTAAAAAAAAATCAAGATAATATTTCAAAAAAATATTAAGACAATAATATATTGGATCGACTCAAATTTATTCAAATCAAATCAAGTTAACCTATCAAATCCCTGACCAAAGTCACAAGACCCTAACAACTCTGTAAAAAAATTAAAAAAAATTAATAAGCGCAATTCTCAATCAATTCAATGTTGAAAGATGAATCTGAAAATAAAATTCAAGTTAAAAAGGAGTCGGGTCAGCCCGGATTAATCTATCAAACTTAAATCATGAGACCGAGATAATCTCATAAAAAAATTAAAACAAATTATGAAATTCAATTCTCAATCAACCCAAATTTAAAGGATAATATTGAACAAATTAAATAAAAAAAACACAAAAAACACCCACTGCCAAAAATTCAACAAATATAAATGGAATTATCGACGGTTTTTTTTTTGTTGGTATTTTATGATAAAATTTACCAAAAAAAAAATTTCATCGCTAACTCCATCGGTATATACCGACAAAAACAATCTATTTGTATATATTTCAATCAAAATTACAAAAGAAGAACACAAATTGCAATTATGGTGAAATTGGGAACTATTTATGAAAACTATTCATGTTAAAAATCAAATGAGTAGTAGTTTTGAAAATATGTAGAAATTAGTGGCAATTTTGTAAATTTGAAACAAACAGCCCTCCCTTTTTGTTGGAGTTGGTTGACCTTACAATAGAAGAAAAAACAAGGGAAGAGTATTGGTTAATTCTACAAGTGCATGTATCATACCAAGTAATACAGTGACGAGTAGAGTATCGTTCCATGAAAATTTAAAAAAATTATTATTAATTATCAAAGTTTTTTAAATAATAATTTATTTGAGGAATCGAATGAGATAGTTTATAAAAAAATTAATGATTAAAAACAAACAACTAATTGATTAAATATTAATGAATTCAATTCTACTGGTTTTAGGATTTCTGACTTATCGTAATTATTTCTATGTGAACTTTCTCAATTGAATTAATTACTCTTAGCGTTGATAATCAGGTTTTTTTAATTTAAACATTAATCTCTTTCGAGTATCAATGAATTATTTCGACAAGCAAACTTCATTTACTCTATGAAATTTCTGAACTTGTCGAAATTTATTAAGTACCGTAAAACCTTTAATGATTACAAAAGTTCCTAGAATATCTCTATCCTATAGATTTTTTTAAGGTATTTCAAACAATAGCTAAAACAATTATCACTTTTCAGTCTCAAATTGAATTCCAAATCATGCAGATGTTGGCCAAACACACACAAGCATTAAACATAGAATGAAATACTCAACAACTTAATGTAATAATTCAATCAAAGAAATTGTTCACATATTCATAGTAAGGTTACATAAAAAATTCCAGAATAAAGGTCTACTCCATATTTAAATTAAAGAGAAACAAACTTTATACGATGAACATCACTCAAAAGCAGAGAAATGTAGTAAAATAGATAGGTGTCCTCCAATCTTCTCTGATTTTCATCCCTTGTTTTCTCTGCTTTTTATCTTCTGTTTTGTCCCACTTTGTGCCGCCTCCTCTCTTGTTTTTGGTGTATTCTAAGGTCTCCATATGTCTCCCTGTCCCCATGGTTGAACCCTTCTTTTTCTCTTCTATATTTTGACCTTTTTACCCCCCAGCTGGCGAGAAGAAAATTTCCTTCTCTGCTTCGTATTCCTTTCCTCTCTAAATATTGTGGGTCAGATTTAAGGCAGAAAACGTGCGAATTCAAAGATCTCTATTTCTGGAGAAATTGTAGAAAATCGAATCTTCTTTACAATGACGCCTATCTTGTAATTTTTGGACCTTTGAGACTTAAGATAAGGGCCATAACCCGAGACAGCATATAGAGTGCAGGAAGTTCGGGTCTAATTCAACCCCTGCTTTTCGACTCGCTTTTTGGGCTTCGAAACAGCAAAACTGAGTTCTATGCCCTTCATATGTTTTGTAGACCTTCATCTCAGATATTTAAAAATGGTGATGAAAGTCTGGAACTGAGTTGTATAGCTTCCTTTGCAGCACAAAATCAATCAATATTCGGTTTTACTGCCGAATTTTGCCTATTCAATAATCTAGTATCTGAAAACACATTAATTTCCCATGAGATCAATAGTTCAAAAAGGGATCCAAAATTCTAATTAACTTATGCAACACATCCAAAATATTTCAAAATCAAGCATGAATAGTGAAAAATATACATGCTAAAAATTCACTTATCAGATAGCTTCGTTTTTCACATTTCTTCAAAAAAACCTTGATGATTTCTCTCAAGACTTGTGTGTAAAGGTAAATTTCATTATAAGTTTTCCAATAAAATATTAATTAATAAATTTAATACAAAAGATTTAAGTGTTATAAATGTTATATTATAAATATAAATTCTTAAGATATTTGATGAATTAATATTGACTCAATCTTATTGCGATTAGAAAATGCTCAATATTTTTTCTAAATGTGATAATAGTATTGTCAAAACATTAATTGATTTAAGTGTACATCTATTCAATAATAGAGATAAAAAAATCAATTGAAATATTTTTAAATAATTAAAAGTCTAATATATGTTATAAACTACCCAAAGTCTAATATTACTTACTTGCTTAGTAAACTAAGTAGATTTACAAGTAATCCAATTATGGATAATTAGAATACAATAAAAAAGGTATTCAAGTATTTGTAGTACGCCTTGGACTATGGACTACTCTATATTGATTACCCAATAATACTACTAAACAAATATAATGATGCTAATTGGATATTTGACACTTAAGATTTGAAATACATAAATGGATATGTCTTCATACTTGGTGGAGCAGCTGTGTTATGGAAATTCTCCAACAAACATGTATCGTAAGATCCATGATGAAATCAAAATTTATTTCTTTTGATAAAGTTAGAGAGGAAGCCAAATGGATTCAGAATTTTTTAAAGAATATTTCATGTTGGCCAAAACCAGTGTCGGCTATTTGTGTTCATTGCAATGATCAATCGGCAATTAGAAGGGCATATAGTAATATGTATAATAGTAAGTCTAGACATATATATCGCATATATAATATTGTTAAATACTTGTTCTTGAATGGAATTCTTTTCATTGACTATGTATAGTCAAAGAAAAATATTGTGGATTCACTAACCAAAGGTTTGTCAAGAAAGTTTGTGTATAATTCATCGAGGGGAATGAGGTTAAAGCCCTTAAAAGTTGAAAGAGTGTAATGATGATAATTATACCTAGTTCATTGAAGATCTCAAGATTTAGATTCAAATAAAAAAACTGAGTTATATAATTATTTTCGGTAGCACTAGGAAATTATTATTTTCTGCTTATTCATATGATGAAATAAGTGTTAGTTGCAATGTAATAAGGATGAATTGAGCTCTTAATGATTTTCATATCTTGATACACCAAATGAAGTATAACATAAAACTCTTAATGAAATATTACCTATATAAGTGAAAATA
>Ga0325403_1002822_pt1 | contig 15568 bp, 5 predicted proteins | sample PopdelMetagenome_19_FD_205665 | JGI IMG/M metagenome (GOLD analysis project Ga0325403, IMG submission 205665) | Populus deltoides microbial communities from Bellville, Georgia, United States - Xylem-PdKOR-R4 | ecosystem: Host-associated > Plants > Phyllosphere > Stem > Wood/Secondary xylem...
GGAGGAAGAAGAACTGTGCATGTTTGAAACGGTGCTGTTTTGGATTGGGAATGACCATTTCTCAATTTGATCCTTGAAGTTTTCAAATTTTGCATTCAAGCCCCTAATCTTTTAATTTCAAATTTTAACCCTTTTAAAATTAGATTAAAAAGCAAATTGGTCAAAATTAGGTTATAACAAATAGTAGTCACACCACTATAAAGGAAGTGAATGCCAAAGCACAAAAGATAATCGACATGGCTTATAGTGTGTTAATTGTCATAGATCGTTGGAAAAGGAAACATGATTTCTTAGTTGTAAGTTTGGATGATTTTAATGTAATTTTAGCATGGATTTCTTAAGAAATGCCAAGGTCAGTCTTATGTCATATCTTGATGGCATTATGATTGTTGACGAGAATTGTCCATGTTTTGTTCAGTATTGTAAAGCTTTGATGGAAAGTGGCAATAAAAGGAAGAAGAGTTTATTCTCGGCTATCATAATTGATAAAGCTTTGTGAAAAAAAGAGAAGTGTTTCTTGTGGAAATGTTTAATGAGAAAATGGATAGGTATGATAAGGTACTTAATGCCACTGCATATGTGTTAAAATAGTATATAGATGTAATGCCTCCTTAAGTTACTGAAAGAGCTCTCACCTAGAAGAGTTATTGACCATCAAATTGAGTTGGTGCAAAGATCAAAGTTATTATCTCAACCTCTAACCGAATGTCACCTATTGAATTGGCAGAATTAAGGAAATAATTGGGAGATTTGATTGATGATGGGTTTGTTTGTCCTTCTAAAGCTCTATATGATGCCCCAGTTTTGTTCCAAAAAGAGCCTTTGTATATACGTGGACTATATGACATTTAACAAAGTGACAGTAAAAAACAAGTATCTAGTTTCTTTGATTCAAGATTTGATAGACAGATTGTGTAGAGCTTCCGTCTTTACAACCTAGACTTGTGTTCTAGATATTGGCAAGTCATAATTGATGAAAGAGATGAGCGTAAGATTAAGTATGTAACAAGGTATGGTGCATATGAATTTTTGTTCATGCCATTTGGTTTAATGAATGCTCTAACAACTTTTTGTAATATTATGAATGATGTATTGTATGATTATTTGGCCAATTTTGTTGTAGTCGACTTAGATGATGTTGGAGAGATCATGTAATTCATCTTTTAAAAGTTCCGAGTAGATTGAGAGAACATAATTTATATGTAAAAACAGAGAAATGCAAGTTTGCAAGATCTAAATTATGTTCCTAGGATATTTAGTTGGGGAGGGTCAAGTAAGAATATGACTTAAGAAAGTTCAAGTCATTGTTAAGTAGCCAACACTAAAGAGATGTTCCGGAGTTGCATTTATTTTTTAAGACTAACAAAATAATTATAGATGGTTTATTAAAGGCTATAGCAAGAAGACAACCTTTTTTTTAGATTTTTTAAAGAAGAACTAGAAATGGGAATGGTCAATTGAATGCTTATGAGTTTTTGAGAAGTAAACGACAACAGTGATTTTTCCTCCAGTTTTGGGATTGCTTGATTTTGAGAGGACATTTAAAGTGCACATCGATGCCTTGGATAAGGTTATTATAGGAATGTCGGTGCAAGATGGACACCTGTTGCATTCGAGAGTCAAAAACTAAATGATGCCTTACAAAAATGTTCAACACATAAGAAAACGATGACAACAATGATGCATTGCTTTGGTATGTAAAGAGTATACTTGTTGGGGCCAAGGTTCATTATGAAGACTGATAATGTGGCTATTACTTTCTTCAAAACTTAGAAGAAATTGTTGTAACAGCATGCTCGGTGGCAAGAGTTCTTAGCCGAATATGACTTTGTGAGGGAATACAAACTAGAGCAATATAATCATGTTACGGATGCTCTTAAAATTGTACCAGTTAGACATGCTGGTACAATTTTATCAAGCTACTAAGGATGACATAACGTACAAGAAGCTGGTTGACCCTATTTGAGAAGGGACAGTCCAAAGATATTGGCTGAAAATGATCTCCTCTATACAAAAAAGAGTTATTTTTTTATGCTAAGTAGGAAATTACAAAAGTACATTATATAGAAGATGCATGATTCGTAGTGGGCTAGACATCCAAGAAGGGAAAGAATACAGGCTATCATATCCCAAACTTACTATTGGCTAAAAATTGACGAGGATGTTGGGTTTTATGGCAAGACATATTTGGTATGTCAATAGGATAAGGTACTACAATAGAAAGAAGCTAGATTGCTACAGCCACTGCCTATTCCAAAGAAGACTTGGATGTCAATTTTGATGAACTTCATTATGAAGTTTCTAAAAATTGATGGCATGAATACCATCATGGTTATCATCGATAGATTCACTAAGTATGCAGTGTTTGTGAATGCCCCCTGACAGTGTGTCCAATTGAGGTTGTTGCTGGGTTGTTCTTATCAAAATATAATGAAGTATTCTAGAGTGCCTTTTGATATTGTTAGTGATCACAATATATGATTTATAGGTAGGTTTGAGACAATGTTATTCAACATGATGGGGACAGTTAAAGCATTTCATTATCAATCATTCACAAACCGATGGACAGATAGAAAGGAGAAATGTTTTATTTAAAGAATATTTGAGGCATCACATGACAACAATGCAACAAAATTGGTTGGAATTATTTGACAGTGTTTAATTTTGCTACAATATCCAAAAATCCTCGATAACAAAAACTAGTTTGTTTGAGTTGATTTTGGGGACACAGCCCCAAACTCCTGTAGAGATTTTTGTGCAAAAATATGATGAGAAGAGTCCAGCTACGTATAGGTTTGCTATGGAAAAACAAGAATTTTTTAAACAAGCAAATGATAGCTTATGAAATGCAAGAAAAAAGGATAATGAATTATGTTGACCAGAAACAAAGACTGCTGGAATTAAGTGAGAGCGACAAAGTGTTACTCAAATTAAGTCTATAGATTTGGAAGAAAATTATGGGGAAGTCAAAGCATCGAGGGTTGATGCTGAGATATGATGGACCTTTCAAAATGATGGAAAAACAGAGATTGTTGCCTATAGATTGAAGCTGCCAGAGCAACTACTATAACTTTTCATATAAGTTATTTAAGAATTTTAATAAAGACCAAAAAGGATCTATAATAAAGTAAGTTATAAAAAGCTCCAGCAACGATTCACAAACAGTTTGACAATGGTATTGTCAAGATTCATCATCAACTCGACCAACATAAAAAGAATTAACAAACTAAGTTTTTAGTAAAATGGGAGAAAAACTTGGAGGTGTTGTGGGAAAAGAAAATAAATTTGTGACAATTCAAAGACAAAATGTAAGAATACCTCATCTTTATTCTGATGAGAAAATTGGACTCTTCTGGTGGGGGTAGTTTGTTAGAGGTATTGGCGCAAGGGTGCGCCAACAAATGCACATTATCTAGAATTTGGCAATGAAAGACATGTTAGCCCACGCGAACAACAACGAATCTGGCAGGCAGTGTGCAATTGGTCATGCGAACCATGGGTTATTGGCTTGGCATGAACATGGGTCTTTGATAATTGACCATCTAGGTTGGCACAAAACATAGCAAAACTGACAATAAGGGCTTGTGGGAGAAAGTGGCACCAGAGTTGTGGGAAGTTTTGGTAGTTTTCAAACATGGCTAGTTGATGGGAGAACTATCCTGATTGTGGGTGATAGGATGTTAAACGTGGGGCATGGTTAGGAATGCTCTACATAGTCACTAGATTCATGGGAACATGAGAGAGACTGTCCAACAGTTGTTAGATTGAGGCCACTAAGTTCATGGAAAACATGGAGGAGAAATTGTCTAGCAGTTGCTAGATTGAGGCCACTAAATTCATAGGAAAAATGAGAGAAAGATTGTCCCATTATGTCTTTTAAAATAAGGATGACAGCTTTGCTTTGTAACTTTCATAATATTGTTTATAAATAAGCTTGAAAGTCTTTGCTATGTAGCATGCAAGTTTTATGCATGGTACATTTAAGTGTATTGTGTATTTCCTTTGTTGAGGTAATACTAAAGGTTCAAAATTTTCTTGTATATGATATGTCCTATTTTGTTTTATTGTTTATGTTGATTCCGCTTGCTTACAACAAGTTAACATGTGAAAACCTTTTTTGGTGAGTGAAATATATAATTATAAGCAAACACGAGTGAAAATATAAGAAAAACTTAGTCTAACAAGACTAAACTGCCATGTAGGGGCTGGAATTTTGAGCGAAAATTGTCCTTGTGACAAAGGGGATGGCAACCGACCCTCGGAGAGCAGAGGCAATGCAGAACTGGTCTAACTTAAAATCAATGAAGCATGTGAAGGGATTCTTGGGGATGAAAGGTTATTATAGATGGTTCATACGTAATTATGGCAAGATTGGCAAGCCACTTACTGACCTGTTCAAAAGGAAGGGTTTCACTGGAATGCAGAGGCACATAAAGCGTTTAAAATCCTTAAAGAAGCCCCGGCTACAGTTCTAAATCAATATCTGTTAAACTCCCTCTCCCTGTGTCTTTCATGGTACAGGTACATGCGAACATCTTGTGTGTATTCAAGTAAAGCAACTCATAGTGCAAACCACTGCAAATGCATGGCAAGCTTCCTTTAACGCCAGCACCTGATAAACATCAGTAAGAGTAGAAGAGATGGCATGTTGATTAACGGGGCACAAACAACTTCCTGGAAATGCAAATTGCAAGGCTCAAAGAGAGATGAAAGAAGATCATAGAGAATACTTGAACTTCATGAATGAAGGGTGCACGGTGAAACAGTGTTTTTAGGGCCAAGAAAGACAGAAATATGGATCTGCAATGTTTTAAGAAACGAAGAGATCCTTCAATGGAGAGAATTTGAAATAAAAATGAAAGAGGATTACGATTTGCTGGATATTTCCCTTATTAATTCAGTGGCGCAATCAGGTTTTGAAAGCAACTTGATATCCATGAAATAATAACAAGGGAAATAGCTTTGAAACAAAAATAATAAGCTACAGGCAAATGGTAACTGATCAACAGAACAAAATTGATTGCAGAGCTTTTCTTGCTTAACAAGAGCAACCAGCTTTTTAAAAGTCTATGGTTCTTCAGAAGTCAATATGATTATAGAAAACTCAGTCACTGGCTCAAACAAGATTGGGATAAAAACAGTTCTCAAATCTTGTCAGTGAAAAACCGAAGCTCTAAGAAAATATATATTTCATCTACAGACCAAGCTACAAACAGCATTCCAGCAAACAGTGCACCACCTTTAGAAGAGCTTGTGGGAAATATGAAAAACATTTTGCAAATTCAAGGCCTGCCTTTCACAGGACATTGCAAAACAATTTTACTGACAGTGAGAGTCTCTGTATTATGCACAAAGAGTGCTCGAGGATAGAAAAGGGAGAATTAGGATGGCTTGACCTGTGCTGGAATTTTAGCTTGGTGGCGAGTCTTGTATGGGTGTTCAGATATCTCTTGCAATTTTTACCTGCTGCTGATCCTTTAAAGTTCATGTGCATACTGGATAGCTAAGTTTCGATCGAATGGGATAAAACAGTACTGCTATGAATAGAGTTCTTTCCAGGAATAGGATAATAAGCAGGAAGACATTATTTCTTGCTTATTATCAGCCAAGTACTTTGTTTCCAAACTTTGCATGAGGCCAATTATGTATCACTACAATATGAAAATCCCTGGTTTCTATCCCAGATTTTGCCCTTTTCCCATCAGAACTCTGAAGTGTATAGATTACATTCTTCGCTTATCACTCACCATGATTTGAATATAACTATGTTGTGCCAGAAGCCCATGTAAGATTTGCCAGATTCTGCGATTCACATGTACAAACACATTTATGCTAAGGTAGGCATGGAAAACCCACAATCTTGAAGCGAAACACGAGCAGCAGAATAAGGCTTCAGCAGGGATGTTTTCCGGGCCCAGTCACTTGAAAATTGAAACATAGCATCAAAGACAAGTAGAAGGATATCAATTTGTTATTAATATTGGAATTCCAATCAATTCTCAGATTTTAAAATACAAAGAGCAACACTACAGCTCTTTACACCAGTGGTTTACCTTTCAACAAGCTACACAAGAGTATCCTGCAAAACTGTCTAAGACTTCCTCTTTGTTGGCTGTAAATTATACAGCAGAGCTTCAGGTCTGTAGCGATGGCAGCAGACAGCCAACACCGATGCTTATCGTACAACAGTGCAACCAACTGAGGGCATTCTATTTGAAACTTGCCCTGGCTTGGTTGCTGCAAAATAATTTCCTGATTCATACAGGATCTGCAGCAGGAGAGTACAGACATCTGGATGCTCAACCCACAATTTCCATCTTGCAGGGGCCGAGCTTCAACAGAAGGGGAGCCATCTGGTTCATCCTGGCAACAAGAAACAGAACTGGGTGCATCAACAACTTCCAATTTAAACAATTGTCAATGCCTTGGAACCAGGACAGCCTGACCCAATTATAGCTTTGGGATAACAAATCTTCACAGGTATGTTTCAATCCTCGAACGAATGCATGCATATTTTCTCCAGCAGCAATGGCCAATCTTCACCAAGTTGCTGTGGATTTAGCTCCATGGCAACTTTGAAATCAAGCATGGATATTGAACTATGCTGTCTCTGTTCCTGCATCCCCTCTACAGGACCACTGCTACTCTGCATATGCACGTGATTACTCGCCCACATGCGATTGATAACCTTCTGTGCCTGCTGCTTGTGAACAGGGTGCTTTCTCGGATCATGCAGAGACCGTGCTCCTACTAACTCAACACATGACTCGATCAACCTCTTCAAGTACGAATCTAACATATTATTCAACCTGTTTGCACATTCCATAGTAACCCCTCCAAGGCCTTGTGCAACTGCAATCTGCTCCATGCGTTTCCTCAGCATCTCTGAATCAGACAATTCACCACTGTCATAATAGCGAACAAAATCACCACTACTTGCAACTGGCATAGTTTTGCGGGCCCCACCCACACTAGCTGAACAAAATGGAATCCCTAATGGTGCAAGTAGGGGAGTTCTAGAAAAGTTCAAGCGGTTTGCATGCTCCACCTCTTCTCCATCTTCCACAAAAGCTGTCTGGTCTTTGCTCTGTATCCTTGATCCTTCAATTGGCCGTTGAGCTGACCCCTCCCTTTCATTCTCAGATTGCTCAGCAACTGTTTGAAGATGCTGCACTGGTCTCTGAAAATCACAAGGAGCCGATTCCCCATTCTCCACAACAAACTTACTTCCACTATCTTCTGTACCAATTGATTGATGTGAGATACATTCGACTTTCCCATTGGGCCCAAGTGGGCTGGGTCTATCTCTCTGCTTCCGATCACGTATCCCTGATCTAATCTTTCTTGGAGACACTGGTAAAACTCCATTAGACCAAATGGGTGTGTTTTGATTTGGAATAAGGGATCCACTTTGTTCATGCCCATCTTCTCTAACTGGAGAACTGTTTGGAGCTTGAAGCAGAGATTTTGTGGGACCCGCCTCATAAATTGGTGGTGGCGTCTTCGCCTGACAGGCATTCTTCAATATTGAGCGTATAAGATTATTGTGCAGCGGCAGATTCTCCCTTCCGAGCAAGCGAAAACATGACTTATCAAACTCACTCTTACTCAGCTTCTGACTCAAAAATCGATTCAGATAGTAAAAATACTTCTTTGACCTCTCAACTCCAATCTTCTTCACTATCTGAGTTCTCAATTCAACCAAATCAACTCTGGAGCTCTGATGAGGTAGCATTTCTCATGAAACAGATTCATACACCATCCAAAAACAGAACCACAAAACCCCAAAACCCCCAATCGCACACTCAATTACTGTTATTTTCACCTCCCTGATAACAAAATTCACACACCCACATATCAAATTAAACGCAAATCAACAGTCAACCTCTGCTTATCTCTAGCACAAACAGTCCCAAACACCACCATTCACCAAAATCACAAAAACCCAAGATTCTCAACCTGGAAAACAGCTATTTCTGTTTCCAGACAACCCAAAAGTCGCCCGCCAACAACCAATACAATGCTAACCCAAATCTCATCTTTACAAAATCCAAAACCCTAAGAGATCAAACTCACAAAAAAAAACTCAATCCAAATCACCCAGAACCAAAACCAATTCATTCAAACACACAATAAATCAAAACCCTAACTTCAAATCACCAAACTTTATACGCACAACAAACTCCTTTCTCTTCTTTCACCACTGCACCATTCAAAATAACAAAAACCCATTTCAGTTTTCACATTATTTCACACAATTCACAAGCTAACAAGTTCAAATTTTGACTAATTTAACTTAATAAACAGAGATCAGTAAAAGAAACTAAACAGAGCCCGTTAAAAAAATTGACACCAAAACAACAATGAAGTGCAAAAGGCAAACTTTAAGAGTGTAAAGTTAATGGGTTTTAAAGATTAATTAAGTAAATATTTAAAAAACTAACCTTTGATTAAACTTCACCAAAATTGGAGAGTGAGAGGTTGATTCTTGGCTTGTTTTCTTGGGTTTTCAATGTAGTTTTTTCTATGTTGTTGATTTGAAAAGAGGGCCAAAGAAAGAGAGGTTTTCTTGGCTTTGAGAGTGTTAGCTAGCTTGATCGCTCCTTTTTGCAGCTAATTTAGTGTAATAAATAGTTTCCTTTCCTCTCTCTCTCTTTGTTTTTGTGTTTTATTTTCTTGGTTTCTTTCTGTGTTTCTTTCTCTCTCTTCGTTTGCTTCTTTCTTGCTTGGTCTCGCCTTGTGTTTTTTTTTTAAGTACAAACGTGTTTAATTCATTTTTTTTTTAATTTTGATCCTTTTTAATTTATTTTGTGAATTTAAATTCAACTATCATTTATCCTTTCTACTTTCACATGCTATTTTTTAACAATTAGCATAATTATTAATCCTGATTTTATATGTTTTAATTTTAAATAAAAAAAATAAAACATTATTATTTTAAAGTTGTTTTAAGTCAAATTAAATTTTAATTAAACATGTCATTAATTGAGTTAAATTACGTCCTGTTTAATTTAAAAATCAAATTAAAAATCAAAATAGTGAATCAATAGATTAACAAATCAAATTTAATGTTAATATAATTAAATTATTTTTTATGTGGTTAGATTAATTTTTTATTCAATTGAATTTAAGCATAATATATGATATGTGTTTAGTAGAGAGAGAGAGAGAGAGAAATTAATTGTCACATTTTGATTTGAGTTTGAGATTAAAAACCCACTTGTTTTCAACCAAATTTTCAAAAATACCTCATATTTTTTAATTAAAGAATATTAATTTTGAACAATTAAATTGGTTAATAAACTAATGACCCATATAACCAAAATTAGATTTTATTACAAATAAGGTATAGAAACACGTAATTATGTTGTATTTGAAGATTTTCTACTTGTGAGTTATTGGTCGGCAAGTACTATTAGGAAAATGGGAAGATTCATCGCATAGTATATGGCTAGGGCAAACGGCTCCACCTCCCCCTCGAGGAATATTTGCCATCTTGGAGCTCAAAACGGATGACCTACTACACTACCATTTGAAGTCAATTGAGCTTTGTGGATAAACTATTTAATACAAATGTGGTGGTGTTTTATCCTCTTTTAAGACTTCACATTTGTGCAAAATCTTACCAAGTAACTACTAACTACCTTTGAAACACACTAAACCTAGGAGAAAAGAAGCTCTCGTGACCTGCCTTGAAAGCCACTTGCATAGGAGACCAGAAGCCATGCATAAGCTGAAACAATTATTCCATTTTTTAAAAAAAAAAATAATTTTCTGCTGAGTATTCATTGAGAATTTTATGCTGCTTCCCATGAAAGATGTGAGAGATCCTGCCAAAAAAATAATAAGAATTCATTCATCTATTAAAACTTATTTTTTTTTCAATCCCTTCTTGTTTCTCTCATTTTGTATTCGTCTCTCTCAGTAGAGTGTCATAAATTTCTTTATTAATAAGATGTCCTTTACTCTTATATGATTGAAATTATAATGCAGTGGCTGAATTATTATTTACTCTTATTTGATTAATTTTAAGTTTTATAATTAATATGAGGTTATTATGATTTCATTATTTGATATGTTAATTGACAAGTTAACCTTAATTAATTCAAATTGATTTAATATGTTGTCGTTCAATGTTTAATAAAACAAACTCATCTTAAACATTTATTTTGATCTAAACTATATTTTTACTTATCATTCATGTTGTCTTTGGACTCTCCAAGGCGACTAAGTCGAATTAAATCAATTTACACATAGTTTAATTTTTCTTCTACTAGAAAAACATTAACAATGCCTAAACCTTTTTTATGTTAAAAAAAAAACAGAGATTTGGTTCCACCCGCAGCGCAGCGCAACCTGTTTGGGAGTGTAGTTGCGACTGTTTTTCAAGGTGTTTTTTATTTAAAAATGTATTAAAATAATATTTTTTATTTTTTAAAAAATTATTTTTGATATCAGCGTATCAAAATGATATAAAACACCAAAAATATATTAATTATAAATAAAACAAAATATTTCAAATTTTTTCAAAAACATCTTTAAAACATAAAAACAAATAGGATCTAAAAGGCCTTGGCCTTTTACTATAACAATGAATAATGAAATGTCATGGTCTTTTTTCATTTTATTTCTAAAAAATAAGATATTTTTCACTTTAGGCCTCCAAATTTATAAGGACTCTTTTTAATTTTAAATATTTGTTTTTAAATTTTATCATTTAACATTGAATTTATTGAGTACTGGCTTAATAATTTGTTTTTATTTATTTTCTATTAAATTATTTTCATTTTATAACTCGTATTACAAGTTTTATGGGTTAGCCGTATTGACTCGGGTTATTTTTTTATTTGTTTTTTATAGAGATTATAAAAATGTCATGACTTGCATAACGGCTTTGACAAGTTAACTAAAGTTGGTCCGAGTCGATCTAATATGTTGTTATTTTAATATTTTTTAAAAATATTATCTTAATATTTTTTCAAAATATATTTTTATTAATTGTCAGTTATTTTTTATCTGTTAACCAAATCAAATTATATCAATCATATTTTTTTTTTCTAATAACAAACATTTTAATCAACACCTTATTATTTTTTTTTTACGTTGAAAATAAATTGATCAGAGTTGCAACTTGCAACGTTGCGTGAATAATTATCTAGTTCGTGCGTGCATGTGTAAGCTCATGCTTTTCACAAATCTAATGGTTGAATTCTTCGGAAAGTGGTTTCGGAAAACAAGTTGAAAAACTTTCAGTAAATTAGATCATAGATGTCGTGGAGTGCTTGTTGAAATCAAAGCACTTTGGAACCCTTTCTTTGAATTTGAACAGGAGCGAACTCACAACAGTCTCACCTTCATCCATGGAAGGAAATATTGATGCAAGGTTTTTCCATGTTTCTAATATGGTTAATTATGTGGGGGCGAGGGTTTGCGGACAGTTGTTATCTGACAGTAACTTCATCAGCTAGACAGCAACATGGCTCCTGCTCAAACAGCTTCCACCTATGGAAGAGTGAGCCTCATATGAAACACAAGATAGCTGACTTTTCATAAGAAAAGGTATTCAATCTTGTGACGTAAAACATTTGACTGTGGAATGATGTTCCTAACAGCATTATATGTGTTTAAATCATGATAAAAATTGTTCTGAAAACAGCACAGCTCCTGAATGAAATAATGCTCTCAAAGCAACGCGCAATAGATTTTCAGAGTGACACAATAAAATATATTTCACCTGCTTAATCTGAAGTTTACAGAACAGGATATGTGGTCCTCAGATCTTACAAAATTCTGTTGGTATTGAGCACAGCTAATTTCATTGCTTCTGTTTCAAAGAGAGAGAATATAAATGGAATCAGTCATGTCTTGAAAACTTGATTACTTAATCCTTGGAGGTTATAACCAGCAGACCTAGAGCGCCTATAAGCATGTACTGCAAGAAAAACCAGCACCAAGTTAAACATTATATGCAAAACTAGGGAAATGAGTGCCTCCAGAAAAAACTCAACTCGGAAAAGCATAGAATGCAAAAACTTAATTTTTCAAGTTGATTGATTTATAATTTCTGTGGAGAATTTCATATTTCATTTTTCAATTGTTTGTCATAAGCTAGGGAAATGAGGTCCTCTGGCATTTTTTACTCAAAAAGGAAAGATCTGTGTTAGTGCAAACCCTAGACACTACCTTGATAATAGGTTTCTCAGTCATCACGATTGTAACCCAACCGGCGTAAGGCATGAACCTGCGGAAGAGGATATATAATTCAGTTTCACATAAATCAAGAGGATTTATATTTCAGAAAGTGTTTAGAAGAAAACTACAAGACAGAATGTTTGTGTTTCTTATGCCAATATGAGTTGGTAAATCATTCATTTGGATTGGCATATTAACTAGCCTGGATTGTTTCATCATCAGCTAACCCAAGATGTACGCTATTCGATCAAACAAGTATTAGATAAAATCAGCAGATGACAGTATATGCAAGCACCAATTTCGAATGCCACTTTTTTGCACCTTTCAAGTTGATCGTGGTCTCCAGCATAAATTACAATTTCATGCTGAAAACAAAATATATGTAAATAGATGATAACTGACTTACCCAACAGCTCTCCCCATAATTTGTTGTGGCTTCAACCAATACTGACCATAAGCATACAAACCCCTGTCATCCACATCATTAGCATCTCCTGATAAAATTATCCAATCACAAATTGAGTATCAGTCTCCTGGTTATTGAAAGAAGAACTATAGGCAGAAGTTTTCAAACATTTTTTTAGACCATTTCACTTGTATCCCTTATGCTATGACTTAATATGCTGAAAGGTTGTCTATTAATTACCCTTCACTTTAATTGATCCTCGTATAGTCGTATTTAGAACTCAACTGAGAAGGAATGTGGCACATGTATAAAAACAAGTTTATTCTTGAGTGTAGAAGAGGATTAATTAAGACAAGCAGAAATGAACTCAAAGAAATTTAACAACTTGAGTCACAAATTGTGTTACCTTTAGTAAGGATATCAACCTTTCCAGTATTTTCCTGTTCATGAACCTACCAAAGCACAATCAAATGTACATTACGCAAAGGAAAGAAAATCAAATAGCATCATGCAAGACTTTTGTCACTGCTTGCTGATCAGCCTTCCTCTCCCCCACAAAGGAAAGCAAATCAACAGTTACAGAAATTCTCAGCTAAGAAAAGTTGTAGCAACTTCTAGAAATAAGAAACTAGAGCGAATGGTGGAATTAAATCTGGCATGTCACAATTTTGTGGAATTCAACCTCCTATTTCTTGATCAAAACAATTAGTACTTTTTTTCATTCTGCTATAGATAAGATGCATGCTGTGATGAAACCAACTGAAAGGATAGCTTTCTTAATCTTATTTAATTGACCAAACTCACTATGTGGGTGGGTGGGTGGGTATGGAACTAGCAGATACAAATAGAAATTCCAGAAGAAATGATAGTGAGATCAAGATGAGCTGAGGAACTTTATTCTATCGCTCAATTGGCATGCTTCCTAGTGAGAAACATTAAATATATTATAACTGACATTAAAATAAACAAGAGTGAATGGATGAAAGCTCGTATTTCGTGATGGTAGTTTCCTCTCTATATGGTCACTAATTGACATTCTCAGTTTGGAACTAAATAGTCAGCATAATCCCAGTCTAAAATGCTTTCAACAAACCTGTGCGAAATGCCCATCATATTCTACAATAAACAACAAACACTAGCAAGCATACTAAGATAACAATACAAGTGAGATCTCAGATATACGGTTACCTCAACTACTCGATGGACAATTGGAATTGGCTCTCCCTGAACAATGCATTGAAGATATATCAGTTCACAGGAGTAGAAAAGAGACCATGATGTTCAACTCAAGTACACTGGAATGAAGAAAGGATAAAATTTGGGATATAATCAAAGCAAAAGAGAACTTTGTCACGGACAATGTCCACCTTTATTAATAAGCATATCACAATCTAATTCATAAAGAATTACTTCTCTACTTTAAGGTAAATAAAAAGCTAAATCACCTTATTAAAGAATCAACTCACACACTTCTTTCTAAATCAAATGCTCACTAAAGTTCCTACGGCAGGGCTTTAGACTGATAAAATGGGTTCAAACAATATTCACCAAATCACCCTCATTGTTCCTTTTGAAGAACTATCGAGCACTCCACTAGCACTGCTCCTCGTTTCACATAAAAGCGGGTACCACATGGAGGAACAGTGGGCCCCGCATTCTTATGACTGGGAACTGGGAAGCAATAGCACCCTATAGTTTATCCGTCATTTTCCATGAGCATTCAACCGAAAGATGTGCTAAAACTAAACACTAAAATCATCAACTCATAACAAAACAAAATCAAAGATAAGAGCAAAGAAACTCAATAATCACCAAATCAATCAAAAGAAAAACAAACAAATTAAAGAAAGAACATACTTCTACATTATACACAACAATCTCTCCCGCTCGAAATGGGGCCTCGCTCATATGCAAGAACAAAATGTCTCCCTGCAAGCCAAGACAGGAAAACGTAAGAAAAACCACATGTTGCCCATATGCATATCGTATGCGAACAAAAAAAAAACATGGGATTCTTAACTCGTTTAAAAGCAGGTTCCATGCTACCAGAAAGAACAACAACAACAGGAGATTCGCTACCAGTTAAACACATCAAGGCTTTCCATATTATTAAAGCCATCGACACTATCATCCCTGAAAAACAAAAAAAAAAAATCAAGAAATCAATAAAAAGAAAGGAGAAATATCAGTAGCTAGTGAAATAAATAAATATTTTTAAAGAGAAGGAAAAAGAAAAGGAACCAAGAGTGATCAATTGAGAGAGAGTGTCTCTGATCTTCATGCATTTGATTGACTCTACGTTCTCTGCTATCCACCCCATGTTTTCTGTCCCTTTCCCTCCCTCCCTCCCTCCCTCTCTCTCTCTCTGATTTTCTTTTGTGAAACTGAAACTGGGATGGAGGATACTTGGGTTTTGCAGGGAAATTGTAATAGAGAGCGCAAAGATGGCAGCTAAAACTCACTTGTAGTCCCTGAACCGTTTCTTTTTAGTCTCCTCAATCCCTGTACTCTTAATTAAGTCCAAAAATCTCCTTCCTTTCTAATTAAAGGCTATTTGAGTGATTCTATAATGAAAAATATAATCCATATGGGAAATTAATTAGTCATATATTCTCTCGTGTTTTATATTAAGAATCTTATTAGCATGAAACGAGAGGTTCAGACTTGATTTGAATAAATGTAAATGTACAGGGACCAGATGTGATTCTTAGTCCTTAATCCAAAGATCGACTGTTTTGGTCCTGAATGCGGGCCCCGGATGTGGCGTGGCTTGTTGAGTTATATTTTGACATGTGGAACTACTTAACAGTCCAATTAGTAAAATTTTAAAAAATGAGCAAGTTTGGCATATTGCATTTTGGTTACTATGTTTTCCTGCTATTCTGATTCAGTACATAATTTTAATAATTTTAGCAATTTTATTCAATACATATTGATTAAAGTTTTATTCAACAAAGATATATATAAATT
>Ga0325403_1002823_pt1 | contig 15566 bp, 5 predicted proteins | sample PopdelMetagenome_19_FD_205665 | JGI IMG/M metagenome (GOLD analysis project Ga0325403, IMG submission 205665) | Populus deltoides microbial communities from Bellville, Georgia, United States - Xylem-PdKOR-R4 | ecosystem: Host-associated > Plants > Phyllosphere > Stem > Wood/Secondary xylem...
CCTCAACCGCCCAAAACTATATATCAACTGACCCAGCCAGAAACTCCACGACCGAAGACAGCTTCTGTTGCAATCTATGTCGATTGATTGACTGATTGATTCGACGTGCCTCAAGCCCAGTGGACCTTACCACATGTTTAGTGAACAGATCCTAAGGTAGATATAGGAATTAGTGAGTTTGATCCACGTGGGTTATACATCTTCCCACCACTCACATGTCCCCTCGTGACGGGATGATCCAAGTTTAATTCTCCAGCACAATGATTTTTAATTTAACCATCTCGTTTTAATTTATCAAATCTTGATTCGAAATAAAATTTCAAAAAATATAACACTAAAAATCTTGCCTGAAAAATCTCTGTAATAATAAAGGTAAAAATAAATAAAAAATCATCATTTAGTTTTATATTAACTAAAAATCATAACTAATTTTTAGATATTTTATATAAGAATTATCTTATTCATCTTATTTAAGATAAATTATATTTTTGTTTATTAGAAAAATGAAAAAGTATTGGTTGTACTATGAATTCCCGAAAACAACATGTTTTATTTGAAAGTCTAAGCGATTGGTTTTGAATTTGAGCTTTAAAATTGTAAACCATAGTTAAATTCTCAACTGAAAAACAATTAATTAAGGAAATATTTTTATGACCAGAGATAAAATTTCCTAGTAAATTAGTTAAAATCTCAAGTAAAAATAAATAAGAATTTATATATAAAAAAACAATAATAATTAAAGTTTTAATGAAAACATCACATATAGCATATAAAATTAGTGGCATTGCCGTATTTTTTTTAAAAAAAACTCTTGCTTCCTCTATTAAATTTGTTGGCCATAACAATGGGCCACCAACAATGGGCCGCCTTATAAATTTTGTGTTTATTATATTTTATTGTATGAATTGTATATTATTTATGATTGTGATCCTTAAGAATTGTTATGTATAGTGTTAAGTTAATGTGAATGAGTTTTGGGAAGATTGAGAATATCGGATCCTATGTAGGATAAGTTGAATGAATGTTCACACCATATATTAGTTAAAATGAATGACTAACATTAGTGAAGTTAAATGACAAAAAGAGTGTTTGGATTGAATATGGGTTCTTAGTGAGCCAGAATTGGTCTAATGCTTGATAAAATGAATATGTGTGATTAATGAGCCAACAAAGGTATAATGATTGTTTTGAATTAACGAAATGTATTACATGCAAGCTTGTGATTGAGATAGATATCATGATAACCTGTACAGAGACACCAAGAATATAGAAATTGAACCTTCATCCGATACTTATGAAGAGATGAAATGAGTAATATGAAAGATATAATGAAGCTTGTTTAATTCTTTGATAAGTTAAAGTAGTTAAATGAAAAATTAAAACAAGAGAATTCTCTCACAATACATATAAAATATATAGCAATAATGTATTATCCAACTTCTAAAAAAATATAATGTCTTACAAGCGTATGTATACTTTGAAAAAACTACATCTTAGTTGACCTAATAGACTAACATCAACTCATATTAAAATAAAGGCTAAAGTATCTCAAATAAAGCCCAAAACATGAAAAATAATAAAATAATAATTCTAAAAATTAATGCTAATATGTCATATATGATATAGTCAAAGAAATAATTGTTAAATGAAATCCTTCCTTGAAATGAACCTCTAGCCAAAATATATGTTGTGTTGCCCCTCAAAGTAAAAAAAAGAAAAACTATTGTAACTAATTCTTCCTTAGCTACCTATGTTTCCATATATAATAAATGACCCTCTCATGGCATGGAAATAAATAAGCAATGGTTGTCAAAATTAATTAAGCCCACAAAGTAGATGAATGAGGCCCCTTTTATATATAGATTAAATTGATCAAGGTCTGATCAATATCGCTTCTTGAAGTTGTAACTTCTTTGAAATTTTTCTAGGTTCAAATACTCTGAATAAGCCCAATGATTACATCTTAAAACTTTTTTGGTATTGATCTTGTAATTGGCCCAACTAGAACTTTTAATGGATCTTTTTGTATAGTCAGGATCGCATCATCCCAATAAACATGATTATAACATATTATTAAATATTGTACTTATCTTCAAATATAAATACATCAATTGTTGAATTGATAATAAATTAATTTATTTAATTCTATTTTATTTAGGATTATGATTTATATTTGGACCAACTTATTAGAGAACCTAATGGGGAACACACATAAGAACTATTAGTCATAAATTAAAATGGGATGATTAATCAAGTGTAACTTGATTGTAAATAAGTTTTAGAAATTGACTATAATGTAACTTATATAGGGAATTATAATTATAGACCTAGAAAAATAAAGTAGGGACTTGATTGAATAAATTTCAAAAATTATTTTGAAATAATATATGTGATATTATTCAGGAGGCAAATTGATATATTTTTTCATTTATAGGGTTTTCAGGGTTCCCTATAAATAGTATGTTATGCCTCTTATTTTCTTTACATATAAACACATAGTACTACAGTACATAGAACACCTGAAAAATACAAATGAAAATAATTTGCTCTCAAAAGCATAGCAATCCCTCTTCTAAAAGAGTTTACAAGATTTTTCATTGATGGTTCGTGTGAATTACTGTAAGAAGTTGAAAACTTAGATGACTTATGGTTTGTGATAACTCGACCTAGAAGCAATTATTTAAAGCTAAAAAGAATATTTAATCTTCAGGTAATCTTGTTATAAACTCAAAATAACTCTAGATCTATCTAAGAGGTTCATGAAACTCCTAGAAATTTTTAGATTTAACATTTATATTGTGTATATGTGTTTTGAAAAACCTGACAGTGGTATCAAATTCATTGTTAGATAATTATAGTTATTGATTTCATGTTTTAATTATTATTATTATTATTAATTGCAAATTACATTTATGTGAAAAATTATTTTATCTCATGATTTTTAAGGAAAAAAGTATTCAGTTACTATTTAGGTCAAATATGGCCAGAATCCACCTAGAAATATATTTATAAAAAAATGTTTTTCATAATAGCATTGTCGGCGTGCTTGGCCATGGCAAGCTCGTTGTTGACGAGAAACAATAAAACACTATAGTTACACCCACAGCCACGACACTACAAGAGGTGAAGAACGAGGGATGCCGCCCTGCGTTACCACTAAAAACAACAACAACGTTGCTACCAGTGCTGGAGGTAACCTCCAACATGAACAACTCACACTGCTAGCAGCAACTATAATAGCTGCTAGCCCACTACTGGCAGCATGAAGAAGAAGAAGAGATGAGGGGCAGAATTACGATTTTTCCTATGAAGCAATATTTTAGGGTTTCAATGCAAGATGACATATTTGCCCCTAACCCTTATACCAAATAACAATAAGTAGTTTAATGGTAGAATTATGATTTTTTCCATCTACATATAAAATATTAATTTTATAATTTAAAATTATAACCCAAATTAAATTAATTGTAGAATTAATTTTTCTAACTAGCTTAGGATTGGATTAAAGTGTTTAATTCAAAATTTTCTTAATTTATGTTATCCTAATTGGATTGGGATTTTATTAAATTATTTAATTAAAATATTTTAGAAAAAAAATCTTTAAATAAAGAGAGTTTTTAAGCTAGAAAATTTTATTTAATTAATCCTAAAAGAGTTTAGGATGTTAATAAGAATTTTAATATGATTAATTTTCTTATTAAATTTTAAAAAATGTTTTTTCAATGAAAACGATTTATTAAGTTTGAGAAATTATAAAATTAGATTAGAATTAATATTTCTAAGTGTTAGAAGTACTATTTTAAAATTGCATATAAAGCTAATAATTAAATTGAAGCAAATAATATATTTGTTTATGCATATTAATATGTTATTATGTATGATAGATGGTTATGGACATTTAAAGACCAATGTGATTGTGTTTTTTATAGTTGAATGGTTGTAATATTAAATAGGGCATGCATGTCCTGCCTTTTCTCTATTTTTTTGTCGAGGTTGTAAAATTCTTTTCTCATCTAATTTCTCCCGAATGCAACTCAAGATTTTTTCATGGAAGCACATGTTAAGATTTGGTATGAAGGGAAAGTTAGCACCAAGATATATCGAGCCCTAAGAAGTGGTAAAGAGAATTGGACTTGTGGCGTATCCGTTGGCGTTGCCCCGTATGTGACCAAGATCCATGATGTGTTTCATGATTCTATGTTATGGAAAGCAAAGATAGACCCAGTGAGTGCTACTACATGTTCCTATAGAGATTGAAGAAGATTTGACTCTAAAAGTGAAACTTGTGAAGATTTTGGATCGTAGTGAAAAGGAGCTTCGAAATAAGAAAATTCCTTTGGTCAAGGTGTTATGGAGGAGTTCTTAAATTGAGGAAGAAACGTGAGAGAAGGAGGCAAAGATGAGGAGGAAGTACCCTAGACTTTTCTAAACTCAGGTATAAAATTTTAATTTCGAGGATGAATTTTTTTTTTTTTTGCAGAGGAGAATGTAAACTTTCGAATAAAATAATCTCATCTTGATTTAGTAAAATAAAATAAAATATAAAGGATGTTGAGAAATGATTAAATTGAACAAATTAATTGGATTAAAAGAGAAGTTATTTAATGAGAGGGGGAAATTGAAAACAATAATAAAGGAGTAAGGAGTTAGTAAAGAGAAGTAGTGGGGTTAATGGATTAATAAAAGGAATGGTGGGGTCAATGTGAAAATAAAAATAAATATGAGGGGGCAAGATGCAAATAAGGAAAGAACATAATTATAAATAACAAGAAATCTCTATAAATTCCTAGAGTAATGGCCGGCCAAGAAGAGGAAGAAACAGGAGAAAAGAAAAATTAAGAGGAAACCTTATAAATTCATCCTTTGAAATCAAAGAAAAGTGAGAGTAAGTGAACTAAGAGTGCTTCAACTAAGATTTATGAAGAAAACTTTGAGAAAACCTAGAGAATTTACTAGTGGGAAAGGAAGGGTTAAAAGAAGGAAGAAAGGGGAAGAAGAAAAGGGGTTGTTCTCAATCTCTTGACTCATTTTTTTTTTTTTGTAATAGAAGGTAACAAGCTCTCTTATTAAGTCACTTGAATTTGTTTGTGTTTTTCATGAATAATTGAGATTTTAGAATACCTTAGTATAGGTTTAAGAAGTTTGTTAAATAATGATAGGTAGAGGCATTTTGTGTTTATAGTGTCTGGAAATGATAAAAAAAAATACATGGGAAACAAATTTATGCTTGTTGAACTTAGAAATCAAAACTGAACAGGTTGTCTCTCAATTTCTCTACTAAGATTTGAACCCTAAGATGATAGAATTTGAGATATTTTCCTTCATGAAAGTTATAGACAAGGATGCTACCTTTCAAATGAAATTAACCTTACTTAAATTGGAGTAACAAAACATTAAATATGGAAGAAAACCGAAGATAGTCAAAACCGGGAATCAGCAGGATAAATTTTTGGGTTTCTGAAATTTATGAATTTAGGCATGTAGGTGGAAACACTAGGTATATTCATCTTCATAAAAGTTGCAGACCCATGTTTTAGTGTTCCAAAGAAACAAACAACGCATAAAACCGAGTTCTATAGCTTCAATTATACTCAAAATACTAAACAGTATTAGGAATCTGTTATGTTGAGTCACCTAAAACTTGTAAATTGGTAACTTCTATTTGGAATTATTTTTTATCACAAAATGTTAAATTATAAAGGTAGTATGTATACGTGTGTATGTGTGATCAAGACTGAAATTTAAATTAGTGTAACTATTGGTACAGGTGAGATTGTAGGAAATAGACAAGAGTAGGGGACGATTAGCAGAGCATAAATTTTCAGTAGATGTCTGACACTTAAATCTCTAATTTAAAGTCTCGTTTAATTCTTTAGCTTAGTCCCTAATAAGATGTAGTTCAAATTTTAGTTTTTATATATAATGTTTGAATGATGGTTGAACTGGTTCCTAGTTTGGGACTGGCGTTTGGTGAATGGGTTGATGATTAGATTAGTGTCCTAGTTTGGAACTGGTACCCTGTGAATGGGTTGTTGGTTGGACTAGTGTCCTGGTTTGGAACTGGTGCCCTGTGAATGGGTGATCAATAGAATTAGTTATTATTGGACAAGATTGGTGAGCTGACTGGTGGGAAATTATAGAAATTGATGATAAATGAATTAAAAAGTAAATTGTTAGTGTAATGAAAAATACACTAGATAATTTTAATTAATTTAATTATGTTTATACAAATTACTATGCAGGTTCATCTCAGTAGCGTAACCTTTAGTTGATGCATGGGTGTTCTCTTTGTATAGTCACTTAAGTTAGTAGAAAAATTGAAGAACTTTCTTTTAGGTTGTATTTAACAATACTTCTAATTTGTATGTATAAAGTTATGTAGTACTATTTTGTTAAAACTTTAAGTAGTAATTTGAAATTTAGAATTTTCATTATGCTAATGTATGAATGCAATTACGATGGTTAATTAATGGTTATCTCTTAATAAATAAATAAATAAAACTTAAGATTCTTCTCAATTTTTATAACTTGATCATTGTGTGAATTTTATCTTAAAAGTTTGGGGTGTTACAGTTTGAGACTTGTAATGATTGGAATGTGTATGAACAATGAATATAGGATATATACAAATGATTTGTTGATAACTTGGGACCTCCCGGTATAGGAGAGACTCTGCCAAAATTTCGATAGAAATTTCAATAAACTTTGTATGAGTTCAACAAAAAATAAAGTAAAAAAAAATTACCATGTTTTTTTTTATGATTGGTGTGTTGGTTTCGGAAATAGGGATGTTACAATTAATATATTAGGTACATGTTGAGAACATGATTTATTTCCTTGTGATTTGATATGCATAAAACTAGAGTTCTATTCATGGATAACTTGTTGAGCGACTCAAAATTACCGTTATTCAAATATGTTTAATGATATAAAATTAAATCCTACTTAACCAGCTTATATGATTTGGATGAGATATTTATAATCATATATGATTAAAGGTAATCATTAGGCGAAACATATATGTATGATATGTTTAGATAAAGAGTTGTCACCTAACTGTCACATAAAAATATGATTGATAAGCTATGTTATCTACCTAATTTACTTTATTTTAATTTATTAAGTTACTTATGGTCATATAAATTAAATAGGATCTTAGCTTATTAGGAGATCTAAGCGAGATTTCTTAAATTAATAATGCGGGCTATTAATTTATAGGAAATAGTGGGAGATTAAATTATAATTAAAGACCTTATCTAAATTTGGTTATAAATGTTTATGTATAAAACCAATACTTATTATCTTTACATAAATAGGTTGATAGATTACCATGAGTAAGGATAAATTTATCCTTACGTAACGTATTTGATGCTAATAAATTGATTGAACTAAACGTCTTAGATTGATACTAAAATGTGAGAATTGTTCTCAAACAAGAAAGAAAATTATATATTCTTAAAAATTATATTCCTCACGTCCTTGCTGATGAAGCTATGACTGAATATCAATGTCACATTGATGATAATAAGTAGGCTACATATGTAATGTTAGTTAGCATGTCATTTAAACTTCAAATATAGCATGAGAATATAGATGTTCATATAATAATTATGTATCTTAAAGAGTTGTTTGATGTGACTAATAGAATTGAGAGGTATGAGACCTATAAGGAATTGTTTCGCTATAAAATGACAGAGGATTCCTTTATGAATAAGGTCAATTGGGCTTTGTCATGGACCATGAGTTAAGCATTAACTTGGTCTTGTAGTCTAAACATAGAATCTTACTTCGGGCATCAAGAAAGACAAGGGTATTTGTTATTATTGTGGCAAAGAAAAACACTAGAGAAGGATTATGCAAAGACTATCTTGCAACCGTGAAGGCTAAAAAACTTATTGAAGCTTCTCCTTCATGTATGTTTATGATTGAATAAAGATAAACTGGACCTATGAGTTGGTAATGAAGCAAAGGTTGTTGCATTAACTTTGTCAAGTAGGCTAATACTAGAACTTATTAATTTTTATTTTTTTCTAGCATTTTATAGAAACATCGTATCCATTTCTAAATGGATTTAGATTTATTATTAAGAAAAAATATTGTTTCTTGTATAATAATGATATGTAATATGCATTTGTTGCTAATACAAATGGTTTGTCTATACCTGATCTTGAAATAGCAAGAAAAATAGATTAAATAATCAATATCCATATTAATTATGGCATTGTAAATTAGTTCATATTAATGAAACAAGAATCATTAAGTTACATTAAAAAAAATATTTAATCCTTTTAATTATGAATCATATGAAACTTGAAAAGTGTATTTATTAGGTAAAATGACTAAAACACATTTTATTGAAAGACTAAAAGATCTAATGAATACTTAGGTTTAATTCATACATATGTGTATGGACCAATAATGATTTATGTCGTATATGGATATACATGTTTCATCATTGATGACCATATTAGATGGTCATGTGCATTTAATTGAAGTCTGAATCATTTGAAAGCTTCAAAGAATTCAGAAATGAAGTTGAAATACAAATTGAAAAGAGTATTAAGATACTTTGATTAGATTAAGATGGTGAATACTTCAGCTAAAATTTTCAAGATTATCTAAAAAAGAATGAGAGTCTCTAATAATGGACACTTATTGGAACACCATAATATAATGGAATTTCTAAAAGGAAAAAATACACCCTATAGATCTAGTATAATGATTGTTTTGAATTAATGAAAGGTATTAAATTCAGGCTTGTAATTGAGATTGAAACAATGATAACTTGTACTGAGGAACTAAGAATATAGAAATCCCTCATCCAATGTCTATAAAAAGAAGCAAACGAGTTGTTTGGAAGATACCATGAAGCTTGGTTAATTATTTGATAAGTTAAAGTAGTTCAAAAAAGAACCAAAATAAGATAATCCTCTCACAATACATACAAAATATATGGCAATAATGTATTATCCAACTTCTAAAAAAATATAAAGTCTTACAAACGTATTTATACTTTGAAAAAACTACATCCTAGTTGACCTAATATGCTAACATCAACTCATATTAAAATAAAGCTCAAAGTATCTCAAGGAAGGCCCAAAACATGAAAAAATAATAAAAACAATAATTCTAAAAAATAATTTAATGTGTCGTATATGATAGAGTAAAAGAAATAATTGTTGAATAAAATCCTTCCCTAAAAACAACCCTTAGCCAAAATATATGTTGTGTTGTGCCCTTAGAGTCCAAAAACAAAATAAGAAAAATTATTGCAATAAATTCTTCCTTAGCCACTTATGTTTCCATGCATCATAAAGAATTCTCTCATAACTTGAAATCCATAGAACACATGAAAATAAATAAGCCTATGGTTGCCAAAATTAATTAAACCCACGAAGTAGATGGATAAAGCCCCTCTTATATATAGATTAAATTAATTAAGGTTTGATCATCGCTTGTTGAAGTTGTAGCCTCCTTGAAATTAACATTGGCTCAAATACTTTGAATAAGCCCAATGAATACATCTTTGATCTTTTTTGCCCTTGATCTTGTAATGGGCCCAACTAGAACTTCTAATGGATCCTTAGGTGTAGTCTGGATTATATCTAAAGAGATGGTATGAGAGAGAGGGGGGGAGGGAGAGGAAAGGCTTGCTTTAGTTGGAGAATAAACATCGCTAGTTGAATTTTGTGTTGCTAATCAATGTGGTGGAGTGTGGTTGTTAGATTTCAGTTACTAGAGAGAAGAAATGAAAAAAGAGTTGTTAGCTAAGGTTATTTTGGTTTTTATTAGTCTTTATTTTTGCTCTTCTGATCTTTTTTTTAATCATTTTATTTTGTTTATGGTTCTTATAGGGCTTTTTTTATGTTTTTTAGGTAGGGTTTTTATAATGTATTTTTCATATGTCTTCTTTTTATGTCCTTCCCCTAAGTTTTAATTAATGTTGTTGGGTTCCTTTTTAAAATTAGAAAAAAAAGATATTGAAAGATTTATATTATTTCCTTCTTAAATGAAGATCTATTTCTATAATTTTTATCATTTTACTTGAATCTCTATTTATTTTTAGTTTTTTCAATTGCATCACTTTCCCTTTATTATTTGATCTTTCTTCATTTTGTTCCCCCTTTTCTTTATTATTCATTACTTCATATCCTGATTTTTTTTCTTTTTCTTTTTTTTAGTTTTAGTATGAGCAATTACAAAAAGAATAAAACAAAAAAATCAAAATCATAAAATAACTTTAAATTAACTAAATTATATCAAAATATATATTTTATAGATTTTTGAAAATACATTAGAAAACGGGGGTAAAAAATAAGTTATGACAAAAAATAAGAAATAAATAAAAATAAATAACATGCATACACATGACTTATTATTATTATTATTATTATTATTATTATTATTATTATTATTATTATTAAGTTATGAAGTGGCAGCCAAAGTCGTCGTGGTGGTTGTGGTCATAGTAGTAGTCGTGGTTGTAGTGGTTATCGTAGTGGTGCTAGTGGTGTTGGTAATAGTGGTAATAATGATGATGGTAATGGTGATGGTGGAGGTGGTGGTAGTGATGGTAATAATCATAGTAGTCGAAGTAGCAGTGGTGTTGGTAACCCAATTTTTAACCCCCCCTTCTTTTTTAAAAAAATTAGAAAAATCCAAAAAACAAAACATGTCTTTTCAGTAATTTTTGTTAATTTTAACCATTTTTATTTTCTTCATTTTTATTTAATGGTGGTGGTGGTGGTGGCGGCGGCGGTGGTTGTAAACTAATTTTAACCCCCCCTCCCATTTTCGTATATATATTTTTTCTTTTAAAATTAGAAAAATCCAAAAAACAAACATGTCTTTTAAGTAATTTTAGTTAATTTTAACCATTTCATATTTTCTTCATATTTATATAATTTTTATGTGTCAAAAAAAAAACTTGAGGAGTCATAAAAAATATAAAAATAAATAAATCCAAAAAATAAAAATATAAGTGGGGTAGAAATTGGATTGATAATTAAGTATCGTGAGCAAAAATAAGGTTTGGGAATTTTAGGGCCATAATTGAGGATTTAATTGAAGAAGAAATTGAAGAAAATGCTTAATTTGATTTAATTTGGCTAAAATTCAAAGAAGTAAGGTTTAAAGGTGAGTTTGGAACAAATAGTCAAGTTAGGAAATCAATTAAGGTTTTAATTGGAAAAAAAAATTAAAATTAGAGTCAACTTGGCTTAAAAATAGAAAATTAAAGAACCAATGACTGAAATGGAATCCTTGAAGAAATCAAAGGCCTAAGGTAACTCAGTCAGGGGTGAAATTAAATAAAAAGGATAGAAATTGACCCAAAATAAAAAAATTAAAAGACCAAGGATCAAGGAGAAAAAGGCGCTAAAATGAAGGGACTCTGCTGAAGTTTGGCTTGATTGAATTAGAAAAAACCTACTTATGCTGAAGAAGCAAAAATGACGTCGTTTCACTTTAAGTGAAACAATGTATTTTACTTAAAGAGAGAAAAACATGTTGATGAACGTAGGGAAAAAAACGACATCATTTTATTTATGGCATTTGCAGATTTCTAGTAAAAAAAAGAGGCATAAACGACTGAGTATCGTGCACTATTATGGCTTAATTTTAATTCTAAATTATTCTTTTGGTGACACAAAAGCAAAAGAAACATGTTCTCTCACATGTTGGGTATAATCATGGTACAAGAAACTAGGCCTTAACTCTCATAATCCACTATAGATTTCGTGCCAAACATGCTCACTTAATCAGCCTCCCTCTAAGACCAACAACCATCATTTCCATTTTTATCCATGATTTAGCTTTCAAATTTTGATCTTATCTCCACGAATCAAGCTAAGAACATGTTCTCTGATATGTTGGCTACAATTATGATACAAGAAATCAAGCTTTAATTATCAGAATCCTCTAAATACTTCATGTCAAACATGCTTACTCAATCACCCTTCCTCCAAGACCAGCAACTATCCTTTCTATTTTGATGCAAGATTTAGCTTTTGAAATTTGATCTTATCTCTACAAAGCAAGCAAAAAGAAATCAATGGTCAATAACTAAGTTGGTTTACAACATTATCTCTAAATATTGGATGCTAATAAAGGCAGTGATTTTCTTTCCTTTCTGAAAGAGACTAAGAACCTCCTATAAAAGAAAAAAAAAATAGAGAAAGCAAAATGGAGAAAAGAAAGGGCAGAAAAGAAAAGGAAAACTAGAAAAACTATGGAGAAGAGCAAATAGGAGGAAAGAGGAACCTACAAACACACTCAATAAGAGCAAGAAGGCATAGCTATAACAAAAGTAACACACATCGAAAAGGCAGTAGCATAGTTTTTTTGTTTCTTTTCTACAAAATCTAGTTCATTCTAGGAGTAAGATTTCTGTGGAACCAAGTTCAAATATCTTTGTACATTGATGTATCTTTACAATTTCTATATAAAGTTTTACTTGGAATTCCAGTTTTACTTTGCTTCTTAACATATAAGTGTATGTGTATAAAACAAAAAACGTGTGCCTTAACTTTATTAGTTTAAACTTTCTTTGATGTTGGCTTTACGGGAAACCAAAAAAATGATCTTTAAGATAAGTCAAGAAATAAAGAGATTTTGGTACAAGGACAACATGAATTCGGGTTAATAAGGTTTGGAAAGTAAATTTACAATAAGATTTTTTATATAGTCATTTAGTTTCATATTGTTGTAATAAATCACAATAAATTGACATATACAAAAATCCATAAGGAGAGTATTCCTCTTTGATCTGCAAGAAGTCTATGATGTTGTTTTCTTTGCTTTTCTCTTTTTCTTTTTAAACCAAAAAAGAGTGGCCCCAATAATTTATTCCTTTACAGGTGCTTTGCAGTAATGATTTGAAAGATGCACTGTTAGACAACTCAAAACTTAATCAAAAAAGGGATTATGTAGTGATAAGTGGCCGAGTTTCTCTAGAAATTGACTTATGTTCTTTTTTTTAATGTTAGACCGAAATAGCCTTAATGAATCTCCTAAAAAAAGAAACATAGTTATGGTTTTATCTTGAGTTTCCATAGGTTGATAGTAGAAATATAATGCATGGTAAACAAAAAAATAAAACACAAAAATTGAATGCATGATACCATTTTTCTTTTAGGGACACACATTGAAGGGGAGGTAATTGTCTCAAAAAATTAAGTAAAAAGAGTAAAAGTTATCAACATCTTCTTATACTTGTAGTTTCACCCGATCAGAAACATATTTCAAGCTATTTAAAAAAAAGATTCTAAGGTATGAGGCATTAACTTTAAAATAAAAAAAAATACATACATGTTTAATTTAGGTTATTCCAATAAGTCTTTTCTTTTAGGATAAATATGCAATCTTTTTCAAAAAAAAAAAGGAAAATAGATTTTTTTTCATTTCTATGATCGAAGTGGAATTTTAATAGTCAAGATGACGTGTCAAAAACCAACATCAAATCTTTCATAAATAAATTGAAAATAAAAAATAAGATAATTAATGGCAATCAAAAAAACAAATTTAAGAGAAAACATATAGTAAAGGTAACATTTCATAAGAAAGGATGTTGCAAGGGTGAAGTTGTTCTTCAATTAAGTATAATTAATCTCTTATCTGAATCTTTGAAAGCAATACATATTTTAGGATCCCTAGTTTTCTTTAATTACTAGGTGATGACTTTAATTTTCTAAGATGATATTATTTTTAACCTTTGTCGCGACGTCAAATTTGATGCGATGGCGGTAATGGCCCCTATCGTGATGTCCACCAAGGTGCGACAATGGTAGTGGTGTTGGTGGTGGTGGTAGAAGTGGTGGTGATGGTAGTTGTCATAGTAGTCATGGTAGTGGTAATGGTAGTGGCAGTAGTCATGGTAGTGGTTGTAGTAGTGGTAGTGGTGATGGTAGTAATGGTAATGATAGTAGTGGTTGTAGTAGTGGTAGTGGTGGTAGTAATGGTAATGATAGTAGTGGTTGTAGTAGTGGTAGTGGTGGTAGAAATGTTAATATATAGTTGTGCCATCAACAAAATTGATTTGGGATACAGGTTTCCAATTTGATGATTAAATGTCATGCTAGATCAGTTATACAGTGCAACAATCATTTCAGAAATTAGCTTGAGGAGTGGATACCATCATATTTAGATTTTATCTTATATTCAAATTATAAAGCTCTAAAGTCTGTGAAATGGTCAAAATAAAGTTAGTACGGATATGATAGCAAGGTGGATTGAATAGTCAAATGATAGTTAATACATTTCTTTAGAAGTTCAGTTTTAGTCTGAAGCACAAGGCTAGAGTTCAGAACAAAGTGGTTGATATATTGAGTAGGCGAGTTTCCCTTCTAATCATTTTCTACATTAAGATTTTGGTTTTTAAATGTCTAAAGAAGTTCTACGATAAAGATGCTGATTTTTAAAAGATATAGGAGAAGTGTTCTAATGGTCGAGCTAGTTAAGATTTTTATATACAAGGTGGTTACTTAATGAAACGTAATCAATTGTATATCCTTTGTACATCCCTATATAAGAAAGTGATTTAAGACTTACATAGTGGTAGATTAAAGGGTCATGGAGGAAGAGACAAAACAATGTCAACTTCGGAGAATAAGTAATATTGGCCTCATCTCAAATGTGATACAAACATATTTGTTCAACATTGTTTTACTTGTTAAACAGCTAAGGACCAATCTCAAAACACTGGTTTATACATGCCTATACCTATACCTGAACATAATTGGGAAGATATTTTAATGGATTTCGTGTTAGGTCTTACATGAACTTAATGAGGTATATATTATATTTTTGTTGTTGTGGATAGATATTTAAAGATGACTACATATGCAATCAGTGTGGCTAGGTTAATTTTCAAAGAGATAGTGAGGTTACATAGTGTTTTAAAATCTCTCATATTTAATAGAGATACCAAGTTCATTGGTCACTTTTGGCTCACTTTGTGGAATATTTAATTCCTCATTAAATTTTAGTAGTATTATCCATCCATAAATTAATGCTCAAATAGAGTCTCTAAATAGAACTTTGGACAATCTAATTTGTAACATTTATAGACACAAACTTAAACAGTGGAATGTTATATTGGCTGAGGTGGAATTTGTTTACAACAGTTTCAAACATAGTGCTACTAGAAAACACCATTTGAGATTGTGTACATGTAATGTGATTATGGCTACGACATCAAAGAATCTATTATGAGTTTATATTGAGTTTATTGTAAGATCTAAATCAAAATGGATTCAAAAGGATGTGCTAAGTTAAGAGATTTAAATTAAAAATATTTAAATCTCTCATTATAAACTTTTGTTTATTTCAGAAAGAGTTAGGATGCAATTCTAATTAGATTGGAAACTAGATATGTGTAACATTCTATCTATCATTCTAATTCATCTTACCATATTTATTTAGCATGTGTAGTTTGCTTGACTGAGAGGACCACCATATCAATTGATTTTTTAACATGATCATAAGAGTAGCTAGAGAGACTTGATCTGAATTGATGCAAATTATATAAACTGAGTAGAATCGTTCTGAAGGTAACAACCATCTTCGGT
>Ga0325403_1002825_pt1 | contig 15557 bp, 12 predicted proteins | sample PopdelMetagenome_19_FD_205665 | JGI IMG/M metagenome (GOLD analysis project Ga0325403, IMG submission 205665) | Populus deltoides microbial communities from Bellville, Georgia, United States - Xylem-PdKOR-R4 | ecosystem: Host-associated > Plants > Phyllosphere > Stem > Wood/Secondary xylem...
GTTTTAAACAACATATACATTTATTACCTTAATTAGTTGATGATAATTGGATAATTCTTAGTTTAATCTGAAGATGTATAAATTACATTTCAAAATAAAATATCCAAAATTACAATCAACAAGTTTTATATTACAACTAATAACCTATAATTTTCTAAATTTACAAAAAAAGCAACAACTAATGATTACTCTTGGTGAGCGTATGAGTTACTTGTAATAGAATCAATAATTTTTAGTAAGTCATAGGTTGATATTTCATTCAACACTTAAAAGAAAATAATCCACTTTTTATCTGGACAATATTTTAATTTATTTTTTATAAACATCCAATTTTCTTTTTATATAAATTTATCCAACCCTAAACAAATCTCGGAATATTCATAACTCAAATAATTGTTCCAGCATCTCCATATCGAAGCTAATAATCCAATATTCTTTGTTGAGTACTCATTATTTCAACATATACATCTTAATTCCCAATTGATCCAACATTCATATTTGAAAACCAATAATCTGGTATTCATCATGAATACTAATATTTTTGGCCAACCCATTTTGGTTACCAATCAATCCGGCATTTCTATTTGGAAGCCAATAATTCGATATTCCTTTACACCAATCAATCCGGCCAACTCATCTTGGTTGCCAATCAACCCATCATTCACATTCGTAAGCTAATAATCTGGTATTCGTTAATGAATACCAATCAGTTCGCCCAACCCATCTTAACTGCCAATCAATCCAGCAATCATAATCGAAAGCCAATATTCTAGTATTCCTTAATGAATACCAAACAAACTGGTCAATCCATCTTGGTTGCCAATCAATTCAGCATTCTTATTTGGAAGCCAATATTCTAGTTTTCCTTAATGAATATCAAACAATTCTCTCAACTTGCATATATTTCCTTTCATATACACTATCAATATCACTATCCACATTTTCATGGATTAACTTATTCACAAGTAAAATTTACGAGGAAATTATAAGGAAAATTACCACAAGATACAAAGTACTTACCTGCATTTTAACTATGAGTGGCTCTACCAGCTTTTTGAATCACCCCAACATTCTTCCTTGTGTCGACGAGTTTTCAATTAAGTATCATTATCGTATAACAACATATTCATTGTAACATCCATTATAATTTTATTCAAGTTTTTCATCAATACATTCCAATTATTAATTACACAAGAAAATCAATTTAATTATAAACAAATTCATGATTCCTTTAACTCCTATCAATTTTACACAATTCTATACAATTTACAATTCCTCTAACATTTTGCGATTTTATCATTTTAGGCCCAACCATTCAATTATCCAATATTTCATCATTTTATTAACTCAACTCAATCAAAATCATTATTCACATCATTAAACACACATTTATAACACAATTAATGGATGATATCATAAATGTGTAATTTCCCCTTTTTGTTCTCTTTATAGCTGGCCTTATAGTTCTTCCTTACTTATCATTTTTCTCCATCATTCTTCCATGATTTCACTCCCACAACAACCTACAAAGGTACTATAAACTTAATTTATAAGAAATCTACTTTTCCCCTATAGAAGGGTTCTAAACATCTTGTAACATCTCCAAATTTGGGATAAAACACCAAGCACATATCTAATGGAAAGCATGAGAATTTTTTCATTTATATACATACAGTTTTCTTTTAAAAGTCTATTGAAATTTTGGCAGAGTTACCCTTATATCGGGAGGTCCCAAGTTATCGACATATAACCTGTTTACACTTCCAATATCCTACATCTCATAACTCAATCACAACTCAATCATCCTGGGTCTCAACCTGTAACAACCCTGATTTTCTACATTCTTTTTCGCGATACATTGGAAATTTTCAGGTAATTTTTTTTGATATACAGGTTCCACCAAAATTTCGGCAGAGTCTCCCCTATACTGGGAGGTCCCAAGTTATCGACATATATCTGTTTACACTTCTAATATCTCATGTCTCATAACTCAATCACAACCCAATCGACTTGGGTCTCAATCCCACAAATATCATCCTCATCACAACCATAATATTTATAACATACATTGAACAACAAATATCATTATAGAGGAATAAATGAGATAAACACGCATACATGAAACATGATTATATGAATTTCAGAGTTAAGTTCATCTATTCAAGTTTAAACATCAAGTATATAAATTAAGTTTTATAAATGTTTTAATATTTCAAAATACAAGGATATACTACCTAGAACTACATAACAAAAAGTGAACAAAAGCTAGGATCTACTCCTGTAGTACTAGTGATGGTTCTGAAACAAAATACATATTATTGAAACATGAATATCACAATAAGTATAGTAACACAAATATCCAACAATTTAAAAAGACAAACATGTATTCATATTCTATTCACTTCTCCATTTTTGTTTCCATTGGAACTCTTCTTCATTCAACTACTAAAACCGTTTCATCTTTCATTTTTAACTTCCATTCAAGATTCCATAAAATCAACCACAACTGTTTCTGCCTAACTCATTGTCAATACTAATTGCACCGGTATCATCATCCCCTCGTAGGCGTCGATGTTTAGCGATCCCCTTACCCGGGACCCTAACAAACATTAAATGCATGCTAGTCCATGCCTCATAGGCGTCAATGCATGGTGATCCCCTTACCCGGGATCCTAACATACACTAAATGTATGCTAAGTCCATGCCCCATAAGCATCGATGCATGGTGATCCCCTTACCCGAGATCCTAATATACACTAAATGTATGCTAGTCCATGCATGGTGATCCCCTTACCCGGGATCCTAACATACACTAAATGTATACTAGTCCATGCCAATTTCATCCATTAATATTGTCATTCTTTGTCCAGCCATAGTTATCATTACAAATTTTCATTTCGAACATGGCTCGTTTCTTTTCGAAGCTACGATGTAACATCACATGTTTCCTGAAGGGAAATGACCCAAATTTTTAGCCTTTAATGCGTCTAAATAGTCATTTTAGCGATTTTCTGAATATACTAGCAGAGGTCGTATTCTGACATATCCTTAGATTTTTTTACTATATTTGGAGTTCTAGGACTCCGTTTCAAGCAAGTTTGGTCTCGTTGGAAAGTTAAGATATGGGGCTACAAGTCCCGTGAAGGGAGGAGAAACCAGTTCTGCCCCCAAGACACTCGAAAATATTCATCAACAAATTAGACCTACTGCCCTATAGGGTCTGTCATGACCCAGTCTTGGTTGGTGACCCATAACTGGAGTTCTATAACTCTAAATTGAGTAAGGCCAGTTTTCTTAGTTAATCAACATCCAAATCTACAATTATTATGAAGGAACTTGATTCTAATTCCCTCATCCTCCTACTCGAATTCTCTCCACAAGTCAGGAGACGAATCTGTCCAGATTCATCAACCTTTCCATTTACACACAACATCCACAATTCAACCTTTTATCTTTATCTCAACCCTTAGCCATATCACATGTCGTTTAAGAATGTCAACAATATCTTTTTAAGAGTCAATTTATCCTACCTAATTGATCTATACCATTGTACGCAAGGTACTTTTATTCATTCCAGTAATATAACAACAAGTTTGATACATATCAATGTACGTAAGACGCTCGTATCCATTTCAATTATGTCATAACTAGTTGATACACATCAATGTATGCAAGGCACTCATATTCATTCCAATATTTATCGAAGCAATAAAACAATAAATTCTGAAATCAATGAGTTTACAGAAATTGAAAAGACAGGGTGCGATGCACCTACCTAGAGTGTGCATGTGCTTTCACTCCATGCAATTGTCCAGTCCCAACAGTTTCCTCTATACCACCAGAGATTCCGTCTTTATCAACAATACAACCAACATCACAACTTTATTTAATTTTCATTCAACTAGTATTCTCAAACCAACATAAGGAATTTCTTTAGGATCTCATACTCTTTCCCATTTTCATGCAAAAACAACATCATCCAAGGTTATTTGGCATCATTAAATCACAAATTCAAACCAATTCTAAAGCAAAAGATTCAAACAATTTCCATACCTCTACAATATAACAAGATTAGACCAAAATAAGGAAACTCATTCCTTTTGGGATTTCTCCTATTATTATTATTATTATTATTATTATTATTAATACAACAAAATGATGAACCATTCATTTTCTCACATTTTAATAGTCTTAACAATTAAAATATGAGATTAAACATATGCGACAAACCTTAACAATTAATATTCTTAGATCATTATCACAACAACAATTTCACCCTATTAGTTAGAATCTATGACAATCTTCATTAACTAATCAATTTGCCAAAAATATTTATGGCTAGCTTTAAATATGTTTTATTTTTCGAATTTCTTTCATTTCAATTTCTTCATGGTTCCACCCCATTTATATCCACACAACCAACAAGTTACCTTTTTATTCAATCAACATGTTAATATAGTAATGTTCCTTACTATTCTTACACAATAATCATTCTTCCCCTCATATAAAGAATACACAATTAATCTATAATAATACTAATAACAAGAACATATTTTACCATTACATCTTCCATAAAACTTACACCCACACAATTCTAATTTCATCAAAACTTGTATTTAATCAAGCTTACTACATTTTACCAAAACTAGCAATATATTCAAAAGGAAATAAGTCATTAACCTCTGATTATTATCTTAAACCCAATGGTCAGACTACATATCATAGAGTTGTGCATAATATATCTCAAAATCATAATGATCCAATGGTTAGATTTCCCTAGATCTGAATAAAACCGAGCTTACCTGAAAATGGATGAGCTATTGTTCAACATGCACAAAACCTTTCCGGAGAATGCGTTTCCGATCTCCACCGTCCATAATGAAGGAAACATCTAGGCGCACCACATATCCAAGAATGAGCATGCTCTAATGGTGGAAGGGAGAGAAATCGGTCGGCAACCAAACTACCCTGCAGGTGTATTTCCTTTTTGTTTTCCAGGAAATTTCTGATGATGATTTCTATCACAAGGATTGTGTTACTTCCAATCCCTCTGGTCAGTTAGTAGAGGAGTTTGATAAGAACAACATATCCAAAACTCAGCATGATCCAATGGTGGATTCTAGAGATATGGCCACCAGATCATTATTGGTTTTTCTCCAAAATCTACAGTTCTCTCTCTATTTGATTTTCTCATTTTTTTCTTTCTTTTTTTTTTCTTTCTTTCTTTGTTTTTTTTTACCGGTGGCCTCTTTGCAGTTTTATAGGCACTTTTTCCATAATTATAATTTTGTCCTTCATTCATGCCTTTATGTATTTTATTTTACTTTTCATGTAAACTATCTAGTTTATTTCTGCTTATATCGCTAGTCTTTACCAAACTCTGATTGGGATGAGATATTTAACCAAGGTAGGAAAACATATTAATAGACTTCATGCAAAATTTCATCCCGATCCGACGATTGGATTGAGAGCTCTACTTCCTAATGTAAAATTGGTCAGTTCATGACTTTTTCGTCAACGATCTAATTTTTCTTGTTCAATCTTTACATAAAATCATATCAATTTTCTTTCTAAACCTTTAAAGTCATTTTATTATTTTTGAATATATATTCATTTTAGAATTTTCACCTTTATTTATTTATCAGGCTTATTACCATTTCAAAATAATATCACTGATTTTTAATCAGTGCTTGCACCTTCAGTCCTACCCTTTTTATTGCACTATCCTTTATTATAATGTATTTTTTATTACCTCACTTATATCTTAGAAATATTTTGTTATTTTTTTCTCATTATCTTATCCATCAAAACATGTTACCAGTTTCTCTGTCCTTATGAATTCTAAACAAAAATTCATTTTATAGAGGTCATCCCTTCTATTTTATATCATTATTTATCTATTATTTCTAATCTTGGTTTCCATCACTCATTGAAATCATACCACTTTTAGTCTTACGTTTACATGAGGGTTTACATATCTGCATATTTAAATTATAAATTTCAAGGGTTTCACACAACCCCACAAACATCATCATCATCTCAACCACAATATTTATATCATACATTGAATAACAACTATCATTATAGAAGGATAAACGAGATAAACATGCATACATGAACATGGTTATATGAATTTCTGCGTTAAGTTCATCTATTCAAGTTTAAACATTAATTATACAAATTAAGTTATATAAATGTTTAAATATTACAAAATACAAGGATATACTCTCTAAACTACATAACAAAAAGGTGAGCAAAAGCTAGAATCTACTCCTGCCATGCATGCGATGGTTCTGAAACAAAATATATATTATTAAAACATGAATATCACAATAAGCATAGTAACACAAATATCCAATAATTTAAAAGGCAGACATGTATTCTTATTCTATTCACTTCTCCCCTTTTTGTTTCCATTGAAACTCTTTGTCATTCAATTACTAAAACTTTTTCATCTCCCATTTCCAATTTCCATTCAAGATTCTATAAAATCAACCACATCTATTTCCGCCTAACACATTGTCGATACCACTTTTTACTGGTATGATCATCACCCCATAGGCATTGATGCAGAGCAATCACCTTACTCGGGACCTGGTATGATCATCACCCCATAGGCATTGATGCAGAGCAATCACCTTACTCGGGACACAATCATACACTAAATGTTTGTTAGCCGATGATGCATGGTGATCCCCTTACCCAGGATCCTAACATACACTAAATGTATGCTAGCCGATACATGGTGATCCCCTTACCCGGGATCTTAACATACACTAAATGTATGCTAGTCCATGCCTCATAGGCATCGATGCATGGGGATCCCCTTACTCGGGATCCTAACATACACTAAATGTATGCTAGTCCATGCCACATATCACACTTCTCATATCTTCTATTTCAACGATACTTCCATCACTTGGCAATTTACATGAAAGACCATTCACCTTGAACACATATACATTTGTGATACTACCCGAAATAACAATATCATTACGCAAACTTTCATTCTTTCATATAATATCTAACATTTGCTAATTCACATTTCACCTTAATTACATATTAAATCATGAAATTTAACTGAGAATCATAGGTGCAAAGCACCTACCTACAATAGAAGCTCTACTCGTGCTCCGCTATTGTTATTGTTGTTGCACCACGCTTGTGGTCCCTCCTGTAATCACAGGCACATCTTATAAATTATCCTCATTCAAGGATACATTTTATAATAACCATATTAATAGCCAATATAGGTCTTTCTTTCAATTATTCCTTTCTTTATATCTTACATTTTTCTCATTACACCCATTAATATTGTCATTCTTTGTCTGACCATAGTTATCTTTACAAATTTTCATTTCTAATATGGCTCATTTCTTTTGGAAACTAAGATGTAATATCACATGTTTCCAGAAGGGAAAAGACCCAATTTTCACCTTTAATGTGTCTAGATAGTTGCTTTAGTGACTTTTCGAATCTGCTAGCAGAAGTCGCATTCCGACTTCACCTCAGATTTTTAACTATATTCAAAGTTCTAGGACTCCGTTTCAAGCAAGGTTGGTCTCCTTAGAAAGCTAAGAGATGGGGATACAAGTCCTCTGAAGGGAGGAGAACCTAGTTCTGCCCCCAAGATACTCGAAAGTTCTCATCAACGAATCAGACCTATTGCCCTATAAGGTCTATCATGACTCAGTCTTGGTTGGTGGCTCATAACTAGAGTTCCATAGCTCTAAATTGAGTAAGATCAATTTCCTTAGTTAGTTAACATCCAAAACTACAATTCCTATGAGGAACCTGATCTCAATTCCCTCATCCTCTTACCCAAATTCTCTCTGAAGGTTAGGAGACGAATTTGTCCAGATTCGTTAACCTTTTTATTTACACACAACATCCACAATTCAACTTTCCCTCTTTTATCTCAACCCTTAGCCATATCACATACCATATAATAGTGCAAAAAATACCTTTTAAGAGCCAATCTACTTTATTTATTTCAATCTCTCCTCTTAACATCGAAATAGAACATTTTTTTTTTATCGATTCTACTAACTTTCCGAAATGATATTCTTCCAAACACAATCCTTACTACTTCAACATGTATTTTTTCTCATTCCAATACATTTAAACACACATCATCAAGCTAAATATATCAAATTAAACATGCTCCCCCTTTGATGCATATTGGCCGAAAGCATGGCCAAGAGTTCTCCCATTCCTTTCATGCTAATTTCATTCAATTAACACACACATTCACATCACAAACAACCTATTATAATAGATTCAATAAGGAAAAACCACAATGCCCCCCTTTTCTCTTCATATGGTTGGCCACCCCTTACTTAATTACCCATACATTTTCTTTGATAAATCATCATGATTTCATGCCCCCAATCACATACAACACATGAATTAACTTAATTTTAACAATTAATACATTTTCTCCAATTAAAGTGTAAGAACCTTAATCTAAAATTCAACATTAAGGCATCAATTCGTAATCGAATTTGAAATGACTTATAGGACCATGTTGAGAACGCCTTACCTGGTAAGAATCAAGGTCTCGATCTTTAACCAGTCGAATATTTTTGACTCCCCTTTTTCCTATGGCATTTGGCCCTCCCTCCTCTTTCTTTGTTCAAATTTTCTTGTAAATCTCTTGCCCACAAGTGTTTATTCTACCTACAAACCCTTAATCTTCGATGGATTCTTGAAATTTTGGTGTTTCTCTCTTGATTTTGCAAGAACAACAATCAAAATGTTACAAAGATAATTTAAGGATTTGATTTGTGCTATTTTAGGAATGTTTACTTACCTTGTATAACATTTAGGTACTGGAAATCTACCATTAATTCTCTATATAATGAAGGAAAACCTTATGGAAGGGGTATTCAGACCAATTTTGAAATGGTATCAGAGCTACTACTTTAATTTTTGGATTTTTTTGTGGTCTCATATCTGTCAGTGTTTTTTTTGGAGCTGTTAGTTGTTGTTTTTTGTTGTTGTTTGTTGCTGTCTTTGGCTTGCTGATTTTTTTGGTGTTCTTGTCGTGGGTGTTTACTGTTGCTACCTCTTCTAGTGCCTTGTAGTGGCTGTCTGAAGTTGTTTTTGTTGTTGTCTTAGCCTTGCTAATTTTTCTGGTGTTCTTGCCGTGAGTGTTTGTTGTTGCTATCTCTTCTAGTGTCTCTTCTAGTGGCTGTCTGCAGTTGTTTCTAGTTAGACTTTCTTGCTGTTTTTTAGTGGTTTTCATCATGTCTCTTGATAATACTATTGTTCGCTTTAATGGAAAGAATTTTCCTACGTGGCAATTTCAATTTAAGATGTTCTTGGAAGCCAAAGAATTATCACATCACCTTGATAGTTTTGTTCTAGTTCCCACAGATAAAAAAGAACTTGCCCAATGGGAGGTGAAGGATGTTAAGGTTATCTCTTGTCTATTGGGCACGCTTAAGCCCCATCTTGTCACCAATCTTCAGTGTTTTACTATGGCTCAAGCTATGTGGGCCTATCTGCATCGTATTTATCACCAAGATCACAACGCTCGAAAATTCCAATTGGAGATGGAAATTAGCACTTATACTTAAGGTAATTTGACTATTGAGCAATTTTATTCTAGTTTTATTAACATTTGGAGCAAGTATTCTGCTATTGTTCATTTTAAGGTTCCCACTGCAGCAGTCGCTGCTCTTCAAGCGGTTCATGCTGAACATCAACACGATCAATTCCTAAATTTGAGCCTATTCGAGCCAGTTTATTGAACCGTGATTCGGTTCCTTCCAAGGATATTTGCTTGGGAGATTTATTACGTGAGGAACAACGTTTATCCACTCAGATAGGTATGACCTCTGAGAGGGCATTTTCTGAGGCTGTGAATGTAGCCTATGCAGCACAGGGGAGAAGGAGGAACAAGTTGCAGTGTTTCAATTGCAAGGAGTTTGGTCACATTGCTTGCATCTGTCTAAAGAAAGTTTGTAACAACTGCAAGAAAGAGGGACATCTCATTAAAGATTGCACCGTGCGGCCTTAAAATCACCAATCCCAAGCCTTTCAAGCTGCGGTTCAGCCCTCGTCTTCTTCTGCACTTCCCACTGTAAGCTCTGATTCCTCTGTTCTCATGCCTACCATGGTCCAACAGATGATTGTGTCTGCTTTTTTAGCTTTAGGCCTCAAAGGTACAGATCTTACCTCTATTTCTTCTTAGATTGTTGATTCGAGTGCCTCTAATCATATGACTGGTAGCACGACGGGTCTCCATGATGTTCGTAAGTATGGCGGCACACAAACTATTCAGATTGTTGATGGTAGTACATTTCTTATTACTGTTGTTGGTACTTTGGGTTCTTCATTTCGAAATGTTTTTATCTCTCCTGGCTTATCTATCAATTTGATTTCTGCAGGCTAATTGGTGGATAATAATTGTGATGTTCATTTCTCTCGTGGTGGTTGTCTTGTGCAGGATCTGGTGTCAGGGACGGTGATCGTGAGGGGCCTAAAGTGGCATAAGAAATTAGGACATTCTAATTCTGTTGTTTTGACTCATCTTTTGAAACATGGTCATTTGGGCATTAAAAATTCCTTTTCTTCATCCCCTGCCTCTTTTAATTGTGTTACTTGTCGTCTTGGTAAAAGTAAAACATTACCTTTTCCTATGCATGGTACTCGTGCTTCACTTGTTTTGAGATTGTGCATACTGATGTTTGGGGTGTCAGTCCTATTATTTCTCATGGTCAGTATCATTATTTTATGACATTTATCGATGATGATAGTCATTTTACTTGGATCTACTTTCTTCGTTCTAAAGTTGACATGTTCTCTGTTTTTCAAAAATTTGTTGCGCTTGTCAAGACATAGTTTCATACTTGTATCAAAACCTTACGCTACGACTAAAGGGGGATACATGTCTCATTCCTTTCAGGCTTATCTTCAGCAAAAAGGGATTATTTCCCAGCGTTCTTGTCCTTATACCCCTCAACAAAATAGAGTTGCTGAGAGTAAAAATCATCACCTCTTAGATGTCGTTCGTACTTTGCTAATTGATTCATTTGTACCTTCTAAGTTTTGGGTAGAAGCTTTATCTACTGCCGTTTATTTGATCAATCATTTGCCTACTACAACTTTAAATTATGATTCTCCCTATTTTTGATTAGTTGGCATATCTCCCGAGTATCAATCCTTCCATACTCTTAGGTGTGTTTGTTTTGTTCACTTGCCACCTATTGATCGTCACAAGCTTGCTGCCCAATCTGTCACATGTGCTTTTACGGGATATAGCCCTACTCAGAAAGGATTTGTTTGTTATGATGCTCATGCAAACAAATTCTGAATCTTCTGAAATGTGATTTTCTTTGAAAGTCAATATTTCTTCTAGTCTCAGGTTATTTCTAATCCTCCTATTACTCTTCTACCTGCTTTTGATGATGTACCTTCTTCTATTAAGTGCTTTCAACCAGGTGTGGTGTATCATAAACGTCCTCCTTCAACTCCTCTTCCAGGCACTAATCTGTCATCTAATTCTACGCTTCTGACACTTCGACGTTCCACCTGGGTTACACATCCACCAGATAGGTATGGTTTTTCTCATACCTCGCTTACTGCCACTCTAGACACTATTTCTGTTCCTCACTCTTATACTCAGGCAGCCACTTAAGCATGTTGGTAGCAAGCCATGCAAGCAGAAATCCAAGCTCTTCAAGACAATCACACTTGGGATCTTGTGACTTATCCCTCAAGTGTCAAACCTATTGGTTATAAATGGGTATACTCAATCAAGTTTCAATCTAATGGGTCACTGGATCGATATAAGGCCCGTCTCGTGGCCCTTGGAAATCGACAGGGGTATTGATTATGAGATGTTTGCACCTGTTGCCAAAATGACTACTGTACGGACTATTTTGGCACTTGCTGCGTCACAAGGGTGGTCTCTCCAACAAATGGACGTGAAGAATGCTTTTCTACATTGGGATTTAAAGGAAGAAATTTATATGTCTCCACCTCACGGCATGTTTGCTACACCTTCCTACGTGGTTTGTCAGCTACGCCGATCTTTGTATGGGTTGAAACAAGCTCCGCGTGCATGGTTTGATAAATTTCATTCTACTCTCCTTGGTTTTCACTTTGCTTAGAGTCAGTTTGATTCCTCTTTGTTTCTTCGTAAGACTTCTGCAGGAATTGTGTTGCTTCTAGTATATGTTGACGACATTGTGATTGCTAGCTCGGATGCCGCGTTACTTACACAATTACAACAACATCTCAAGGTCTCTTTTCACATGACAGATCTTGGTCCCTTGCAGTACTTCATTGGCCTTGAGGTGTAGCTTACTCTGACTGGTACATTGTTACACCAGTACAAATACACAGAGGAAGTCATTTCATTAGCTGGCCTCCAATTGGGTAATTCTGTTCTTACTCTTTTGGAGGTCAATCTTAAGCTTTGTCACAAGGAAGGCGATCTTCTATCCAATCCATCCTTGTATCAGCAACTTGTTAGGAGTTTGAACTATTTGACTATTACTCGTCCTGACATTTCTTTTGTTGTGCAGCAGGTAAGTCAATTTATGCAAGCACCTTGAAATCTTCACTTAGCTGCTGTTCGTTGCATTATCCGATATCTGAAAGACACCTCTAAACATGGGTTATTCTTTCTTAAGGAATCTTCCTTATGGTTGGTGGGGTATAGTGACGCTGACTGTGCTAGCTGTGTAGATCTCGTCGCTCTATTACTAGTTGGTGCATATTTTTAGACAATGCACTCATTTTCTGGAAGAGTAAGAAGCAAGACAGAGTTTTCAAGTCTTCTACTGAGTCTGAATATCGCGCTATGTCTTCCGCTTGCTCCGAGATCACTTGGCTTCGTGGGTTATTAGGTGAACTTGGTTTTCCGCAACACCATTCCACTCTTCATGCTGATAATACAAGCGCTATTCAAAGCGCCGCTAATCCTGTCTTCCATGAGCGTACAAAACATATTGAAGTCGATTATCATTCCATCCATGAATCCTTTGACCAACATGTGATTACTTTTCCTCACATTTCCATCAAACATCAAACTGCAGACATCTTCACTAAAGCTCTTTCTCGGCACCAGCATCAGTTCTTGGTTGGCAAATTGATGCTTCTTAATCTACCAGCATCAATTTGAGGGGGGATGTTACAGAGATAATTTAGGGATTTGATTTGTGCTATTTTAGGAATGTTTACTTACCTTGTATAGCATTTAGGTACTGGAAATCTACCATTAATACTTACCTTGTATAGCATTTAAATTCTCTATATAATGAAGGAAAGCCCTATGGAAGGGGTATTCAGACCAATTTTGACACAAAACTCCCTACCTCTATTTTAAATTGCTACTATCGGTTTTGGATGGGTAAGGGAGAGGGGTATTTATACCCCATACTTTCTCTTATTTGCACTTAGGCTCCTTTTTCTATAAGTGTATTATTTTTGTCCCCACAACATTTCATTTTAAAATGAAGCTATACCTCTTTACATTTCTTATAATTTCACCCCTTAACTTTTAGTTTAGCACGCTACAACAGTAGCCTGACGGTCCCCACTGGCAGATGAAGAAGCTTCAACCTGTGCAATAAACCAAAGCCCCTCTGTGCACCACAGAAACCAACTTCACCTCAGTATGGCAGCAATAATTGAACTGTTCCACCTACAATCAAGGCAGTAGCAGACATACACAAGAGAGACAAAGCACTCAAGCAAAAAGCCACCCTGTCATTATATCTCCCATATAAGACAACATCCATTGAGACCAACCCTCCACCAACCAAAGCTAGCGAAGGACAAGCAACAAAAACGAGCTAGAGAAGCATATAACATCTCTGGCAAACCATTATATCAGCCAACTTCAAAAAACAAGCTCTTTACCAAGCAACACAAGAGTAGTGAACCATCTGCACATCATCTCTAGAAACCTTGATCTACACCACAACATTTACGTGATTGATACTAGAATAGTCTATATCCAGCACTTAGAGGTGAGCTAAAGAATGAAAGATCCCCCAATATCCTTCAATCAAACTAGCATACTAGCAGAGCTACGACAGAGAACACTACATCAGTAGTCCAAGCAATTGGGGAGAGACCCTCACCCAAACTGAAGGAATCTATGGCATCAACAAATTGTGCAAAGCTGCGGAGGGACAAAGTATCCACAGCTGAGATGCACACACAAACCATCCACTACCATCAAGGAAGCCCAGGCCAACCCGCTAGAACCAGCAAAGCACAGACTGGAGCAGAATGGAGCAAACAACAAAACCAGCCCCAAGAGGGCCAATATCACAAGCAATCTGCAGAGAACCTGTAAGTCAAGGACATCATACCTAGCTGCAGCTACAAGAGCACATCATTGAAACCTGCCTATATCAACAAAACAACCTTATAAGCAGGACAACAAGAAATCCCAACAAGCCAATTCGGAGAAGCTCAGCAGATAACAGCTTGTGAAGAGATCAACCACGGACCACCCAACCCAAAAGCAGAGCAGCCAAATCAATAGACCAACCAAAAGCAACGCATGCTATGTACTAGCTGACCATAAGACTATTAACCAGTAGTGTTCACAGAGACAACAAGCAAAACAGATTCCACCAACTCCAATCAGCAGGAACAGGGGAATGAGGGAACCAGACCCAACATCCCAATACAAGGTTCACACCGCTGAAAGACTGTAGACCATCTAAGCATGCCTTTGGCTATAGTAGACAAGCATTATTGACAGCAAATACATGGAATAGAAAGCAACAACAGCAAACGCTAACCCAGGGAAAGACAGAGCAGAGAACCAACACTAAGACTGGAAACAGAACAGTTCATGAGGGAAGAACCCCATGATGATGCAGAGGGAGATGAACCCCCTTAAAGATCCGGCTAGGCATAAATTATGAAGTGGGAGAGGCAGGAACTAGTCTACCACTTCCAGATCTAAGAAAAGCACAACGCTGAACAGTACTTGACAATGGGGATACCCATCGAATTGACCATCTCCAAGGCAGTGAACAGAACAGATCAACCCCAGCAAGCATGCAGAGTCGTATAACTCGGCAGAACAACTCTTTTTTTTTTTTTGATCAAATGTAAGAAATGTATAGATCAAAAATAGCAAGACAAGCTTGCAGTACAAGCTGGAGACCAGCAATACAAAGGATATACATAATCTGGCAAAGGGAACAGGCTCCCTAAGAGACCAAAATAGCAAACCACTGAAAAAAATAATAACAGTGAAAAAACCACCAATGGTTATGAGAGGAACCAAAGCATATAAGGTTCCCAACCTAACACAAAGCAAAACAAGCTGAAGCCAGAAGCCCACAAGCTGAAGCCAAGAGCAGTCAAGCCGATGAGCACAATAGAAAGCCATGCAGAAAATCCAGGGACGATGAACGTTTTGCCATCATGTAGATACAATTACCCGCCATCCATGCAAAGCATGCCCATCCACACAGAGACATAGAAGACCATCTTTGCAGAGATAGAGACAGCCCAGCCAGGTTCCAGCTAGAACATATTAAAACACCAGCAGCAACCAAGAACAGGTGGCAATAACT
>Ga0325403_1002826_pt1 | contig 15555 bp, 10 predicted proteins | sample PopdelMetagenome_19_FD_205665 | JGI IMG/M metagenome (GOLD analysis project Ga0325403, IMG submission 205665) | Populus deltoides microbial communities from Bellville, Georgia, United States - Xylem-PdKOR-R4 | ecosystem: Host-associated > Plants > Phyllosphere > Stem > Wood/Secondary xylem...
TTTTATTTTTTATTTAAAAATATATTAAAATAATATTTTATTTTATTTTTTAAAAAATAATTTTTAATAATAACACATGAAAATAATTCAAAATCATAAAAATACTAATTAAAAAAAAAGTTATTTTTTTATAAAAAACACCGTATCAAATGCAATTTTAAACTGCATCCGCCTCTGCTGCTGCTAGTGTCAGTATACTATATATAGGCCTCTCTTTTAATTATAACTCGATTTTTAGAACATTATTTCCGGAAGCTCTCTAAAGTTTATTTCTTTTCTCCTTCTTTGATTGTGTTGTGCTGTTTCCGATTGCCTTCACCTGTTCTCTGCTTTCAATTTTATGCAGGTATAAAGCTAGCTTATCTACCGATATTCCCCTTGATTGATTCAATGTGGCCACCGGAACTAGAAACTGTAAGTTTTACCTGTAATCTTCTAATTTTTATCCAGAAAAAAAAAAAGAGCCTGTAAATATCGTTTGTCGTTTTTTCACTGTCTAGTGTACCAGCCAACCGATCTGAAGTTTGCGTTCATGCTGCAAAATTAAGTTTAAATCACAATTAAAATTAACCCATTCAAATCAATCTTCTTCTTTAGGCTTTGGATCAAGAAGGATCTGGTGTTCGAGAAGCTTTTTCTTTCTAAAATGCTGCCTTTATGATTGTGAACTTTCTATATTTTTAACTCCTAATATTATAGGTAATATTTTGTGGAGAAGATCTAGAAGAAAGGATCCATTTTGAGCTTGAGTTTGCAGCTCATTTTTCATTTATTACATGCTATATCTTTTAATTTGTTTAGGTTTTTCATATTTTCCTTAGCCAACAAAATTAATTTATGTGTCTATAAATATTCTTCTGCTTGCATGTGTATAGAAAATTAGATAGACTGATGTGCTTATCACAGATGTTTTGGTTGAATGAAAGCCTTCTGAAGAATATTTATAGACACACCTAAGTATGTCTTTTGAAGGTTTTGCCCTTTTAAATCTCATCTGCAGACGTCTACAGCTAATGAAATTGGCGGTAGCTATGAAATAAACACAGTACCGTCGATGATTCCGCCACCAATAGAGCAGCACATGTCATTTCTATCAGGATGGCTTGATTCTCCTACCACACCCGATTTTAAGCTGAAAAGAAAAGCTCCTGATGATGTAAAGAGGGATCAAGAGAGGAAGAAATTGGTAGACAAGGCCTATCGGCAACGGTGCAAGGTAAGCAACATGCTCCTCTCCATGATCACTTGCCTGTTGGTATTTGGTAGAAGGAGGTTCGTGTTGTTGTTATATATTTTTATTATGGGAACTTCTCTTTGATTATCGTGTGCTGTAATTAATTATGCAGGTAAAGAAAATCAAGAATGAGGAAAACTTGTGTGCGCTTACCGAAGAAAATAATAGATTAGACAGAGAGAACAAGCACTTAAAAAATGAAGAAGTTCGGCTGAAAGAGGTTGTGCAAACTCAAAACGAAAACATGAAACAACTTCAAGGTCACTTTTGCCAATTGAAGTCCCAGCTTAACAAGCAAAACACCGTTGTGGAGGTGCTTTCAAAGCAGCTAGTACGTCTCTCTCTTTACCTTTTGCTATATTTCAATTCAGTGATTTTCTTCATCAATCTAATAAATCGGATATTTTTCTACTTTGGTTATATTTTTAGAACCAAATTAACCTGGATTTATTCAATAGAAAGTATTACGAATCAAATTATACACAGTTGTAAAAAATATCATAGCAAATATATATAAACAATCATATAATATAGTAATTTTACACAATCAAATATTCAGTCTCGCAACTCTGATGGTTTTTTTTTTGTTTTCTTGTACATTTATTTTTTTAGTAAAACAGAACATGCTAGGTCTATGTCAGTGTATAAAACTATGAGACTTGTCAAGGTCTTTATACTCATTATATCTGGCACTGAAATAGAGTGAATATTCTCTTTACCAATATCTTAAATCAATAATGGGTTCTATTGATTGCTTAGAATCTGAGAAGAGCAACTAAATTATATCCAACACCAACACCCACACGCACACCCACACCCACACCCACATGGGTTCTGCACCAGACAGGATCCAAAGCAATTGTGGGTTCTGCACACACTCTGGTTCTGTTGATGGATTCTAACGGGTGCAAGACCCAAAATAGCATTCGATCATGTCAATGCTCCACAAACAAATATTATGTTGGTCTGGTCGGTAGGCAGAACCCAACTTCCAACTTAAAATACTCTCTTTGGGTCTAGCAGCCTAGTGAGATTCAATTTTAATGTTTTTTTTTTTAAATATAAAAATATTAATTTGAAGTATAGAAAACAATAAAAAAATTTTAATTTTTTTCAAAGCATTTTTAAAACGCAAAAATAAACTTTCTTTAATAAAAAAAATTCAATCCAAATTGAAATGAGAAAAAAAATTATCATCTAACTTTTATATAATTAAAAAAAAAGTCACATTAATATATTAAGATAATAATTTTTATTTTTGAAATTTATTTTTATATAATCACATCAAAATATTAATTCGAAGTAAAGAAAAAAAATTAAAAAAAAAATTAAAATTTTCACATTTCATGGGTCTCGCTCCGCTGCTACAGTACAATGTCAATATATTAAAATTTTAAAATTTCCTAGGTCTCGCATCTCATCCAGAAACAATCTCAATAGATTTAAAAAAAATTCAAAAAATAATACAAAAACATAAAAAGTATTAATTTGAAATAAAGCAAAAACTTAAAAATCATCAAACATGTTTTAATTAGAAAATTCAACTCAATCTCAATAAAAAAAATTATCATCATCTAATTTTTGTACAATAAAAAAAAGTCACATCAATTTATCTCGTCTTTATAGTATAAAAAAATTAATAAAAGAAAAGAAAAAAACATTTTAAGAGGAAGTATTAAAATATTATTTAATGGATGAGATGAGTAGAATTCTTAATAACGATCCGTATATTAACAACGTTTTGAATCCATTCAAATTGAATTGGTATTTCTTTGCCATAATTATCATTATAATTAATGTGAAGAAACATTCAGATTAAATAACCTGTGATAGTTTATTTTTTCTATACTGGATGACTATTTAAAAAAGCTCTTTCTCCTATTAGGTGCTAAAGGCTTTCTTTTTCCGGTGGTAGTAGCTCTCTGCCGTGATTGTCATCCTCTTTTTTTGTTTAGAAGTTTGCTTACGGTCATCAAGTGGTATCGCTTGCTTGCTTGCATACAGAATACTAAGATTGGCCAAAGGTCCTGGTAGAGGGAGGGCCCGACGTTGTTGGGTCATGTTAGGAGGGAGGTCCCAATGCTATTGGGTCTCAATGGAAGGAGGCTCAAACGTTGTTGGATCCTATTGAAGCAGAGCCCAACGCTATTTGCACTTTTGGAAGTGTTTTGGGTCTGGCTTGTCAACCAAACCCAACAACATTGAGTCCGACTACCAAAGTCAAACCTAGCGCCCTGGGGCAGAGAAGGCCACGCCCCAGCTGCAATTCTTGACTCAACACACAGGAAAGGAACGCCCCCCAGGATGCTACAATGTTGTCCACAATGCAAATACTCTATGGCCATAGTGTCGTCTACAGGTCAGTTTGTCTGTGTCCGCAGTGTTTCTATAGTGTTTTTTCCATACGTTTTAATATGTAGTAAACTAACTATGCAAGTCCACGGTTAATTGTCTCTTGGTCCACAATGCATACATGCACAAAAAGTCCACATTGAATTGTCTCTCAGTCCACGGTGCATTCATGTACAGTAGAAAACCCACGCGTTTTCAAAAGTGCTTTTCAATTTAAAATATATCAAAATAATATTTTCAAAATAAAATATATTAGTACATCAAAATCATCTAAAAACACCAAAAAATACATCAATTTGATACCTTTTCAAGTAAAAAATATTTTAAAAAACACTTTAAAAAATAATTTGTAACGCAAAAACAAACACATAAACCATATGAATTATATAGCATTTATTTAACCACAAATATATGACATCACAATTAATTAGATGAAATGGTAACTAATTCTTAATAAAAATATAGTTTCTCTATCATTAATCATTATAGCAATGATCGTCCATACATGTATTCTTAAATTCAAGGATAAGAGCTTGGTAATAAAATTATGGTTATATTATTTGTTTGGTTATTTAAAATATGCATACCTTTATTGTTTTTATTTATTTATTTATATATTGTGTTTTACAGGCTATGTGCAAGGATATAGATCGACAACGTGAGATTGAACGACTGAAATGTGAGAATGATCTGCTGTCTAAGAGAATCAACAATCGGGACAGCTTGAACATAATACAACTCGAGGCAAAAAATACAAGATTGGAACAAGAAAAAAGGTCACTCCAGCTGATAATTGATGCTTTGTGTACGAAGATAAATAAGGACAGCGAGCATGAACTGAAAGAAGCGTGCTAAGGTTATATTAATGATGGCTGTGAATGCTGGAAATTGTAAGGTTCAAAACTTTTATTTCCAAGAACATGTTTTTTACCATGATTTTTGTAATATACCTTTGTTTATTTTCTTTATATTTGTGTTCTCTTAGTTATTTTGATTTTTTTAAGAAGCTAAGTACTTGATGTAGAATTAATAAGTTAAATAAATTTTAAAGTTTGTTTATTTTTGTGTTTTTAAAATATTTTAAAAAAAATTAATTTTTTTTTTCTTTGCATCAAAATAAAATAATATATCAAGAGAAACAGTAGACACTAGGCCTGAAATCTACTTCGCCAAAAGAAGTTGCCAAGTACAAAATCTCGATGTCAACAGTGTTTAATGAAACTATCTATAATTCGCTTATCTTGATAATAATTATTATTGAATTAATACGTTTGAACTTTAGTCATGGATTTTTTTTATAATATATATATGCTTTCGAATCACTATATAATAGAAGCTAGGTATTATAGGTATTCCTCTATCAGTACTGATAAATATAAATATATAAATATTATTTATAAAAATTTAAAATTAAGAGATTTGTTATTTTTGTGATTTCAAGTTAAGGTTTACATGGTCATTAATTTTACGGCTTGCGGGATTAGTTGAGGTGCGTTCAAGCTGGCCTGAATACCATGTTAATATATATATATATACATATATATATATATATATATATATATATAATTTCTTAAATCAACTTTGTATAGAGTATATTTTACTTAATATTCTATTAAAAAAAATACATGTTCATTCATAATTTATGTCATATGTAAGAGTAAGGCCATAAAAAATAAACTTCTTGCAAAGACAAAAGGTTTGGTATTTACTGACTCTTTTTTTTTTTTTTCACTAGGACCAGTTCTTTATCATTCATGAAAACAAGTCAGTTTTGCTCAAATGTCAAGCTTTCCTTTCAAACCTCATTGTAACGGTAATAAATAATAGGCTCTGCGTATTGGCTTGGAATTTGAGCCATTATTTTGAAGAGGCCCCTTGCAAAATTTCTAGGTTTGTGGGACGCATGGAGTGTTGCTAAAGAGGGTGGACCGCCTCCTGTTTGCCTTGGAAAAAAACCGCTAATTTGACTTGAAGAGAGTGAGGAGATATGGTTGGTTCTAGGCAAACAAAACCTCCAACAATGCACTATCCTAATACCACCAAAGTATTACATATTCAAATTTCATTATTAATGATAATAAATAATAGTTTTTACAAGGATATTATTATTATTATTATTTTGGATTCGAGAAAACCCCACCGTCCCGGAAAGCGTGCTTTGTGGATCCAGGTGAGTGAGTAAAACTCTGGTTGTTCCAGGTTTTTACAACAATATTGCTACCCTTATTTTTAAAACACATCAAAATTATATACAATAAAGTTGAGTATTTTATTTTTCTTTGTTATCCTCCCCCGGACAACGTACTTGTTCATCCCCTCTCGTTATGTCCTATGAGTGGGTGAGATGGGCACTTCTTTTTGCATTAAATAAGTGCTTTTTAATTTTTTTATTTTTTTCAAATTAATTTTTTTAAAATTGTGATGTAATGATGTAAAAAATAAATTTTAAAAATAAAAAAAATATTTTTTTAATATATTTTTAAATAAAAAAAATATTTTTAAATTTAAATAACCAATACCGCTAATATAATATTAATTGTAGGTTAAGTTTGACGCTACGCAACTTTCTCAAAACAGGGGGGAAGTTAAGCAACTAGAAAATCAGCTCATTGTATTTTTGGCTCCTTGGACCTAGACTAGAGACAATTAACGCACGTGAGCTGTTCGCCTTCAGTTAGCAATACCACAGGCTAACTGTCCATGGTTTTCTGCGACCCACTGTACGATCCTTGGAAATCTTGTCACGCAGCTCCTCAGTTTTTGGTTCATTTACGCTTGATACCCCTACTCAATTATAGCTGCTACTCTAGTTTTCTTTTTTCCTTTTCTTTTCAGTCCCACCCTCCTGTGTTAAAGGGTACGAGTGATCTAATTAGAGCAAAACAGATGCGGCGAAATGGGAAAAAGGGGAAGGGGACCAAAACAAAATAATACCTAACATCAAGGGACGTGACACTGGAAGAAAAAAATAAAAGAAAAACCTTTCACAGCCGAATCAGATTTCTTAAATACGTTAATGTGAACTACAAAGCCGTCTCTTTCCTCCCCCCCCCCCCCCCCCCCCCCCCTCTCCCTGAGAACTCAACTGTCTTGCCATTGATAAATATAAGCACTTGCACATCCATATATGTACATACATGGAAAAGAGAGAGGGTTCAGGTGGGTGTGTTCCAAGACCTGTTTGTTTCTTGTAAGAGCAGGGAGTCCAGTTTGGAGCTCAAGATTATAGTACAACTTGAAAGTTAAAAAAAAAACCATTGGTGATTCGATTTGCAAGAAGCAAAACTCAGATTCCTTTTCATTTCGGCTTCTGGGTATGTCTACTTTCCCTTCTTGCTTAATGGGTTTTCTTTTTTCAATATTTTTTTTGGCTACTGCTTCGCATGTCTATACAACTTGACTTCTCTTCTTTTATATATATAAAAAAAAGAGGAATCCATTTCCTTGATATATTACTTCTTTTTATCTGTCAAATGCATGATCTTGCTAATACAATGTTTAAATTAAAGAAAATTAAGGAAACGGGTTAGATTTGACAGTGGGTCATGTACATTTGCTAAGCACGATACATCTGGGGTGATATTGAATTGGATTTGGCTAGTGATTCCTCTCTCTATGTCTCTTGCTTTTGTGTGATGCAATGGCTTGCTTAGTTGATGAGTTCTTTGGGCCGGATGTAGTTTTTTTTATTCCCGCTATGAGCATGTGTTAATGTGTTTCACAATCTTAGAGACTATTAAGGAACCCATTTTATGCCTATCTAATTCAACCTGGTGATAGAAGTTTTAGACTTCACAAAAAAGGAAGAAGAAAATAATGATTAAAGCGTTGATCTTAGATTTGCTCAGTTGTCATGGTGAGTGAGAGTTTTTTAGTCAGTTCATAGAGCAACATTTTTCTGACTTTTGGACAAGCTCCTCAAATTTTGGCTGGACATGCATAACACGAGGAGTTTTTTCATAAAAAAACGGTGGAAAGATTCTGGTTTCTGGGGTTTTTGTCTTAATTTTGGACATTCATCCGGAAACTGAGGGTATATGAAATGTGCATTACAAATGCAGTTTCATTAAGGTGTTTTGGTATGGAAAGGTTATGTTGTTCTTCTAGAGTTTCTGGGCTTGGATAGAATATGTTGGTTTATAATTGAATATGGCTTTGTGGTCTTGCAACAATACAAAGTGAAGAAGAATTTGTTTTCCATGGTTTCTGGAGAAAAATCAATATAAATAGTTGGGGAAAAATTGAATATGCATGTTGATTTGAATGCAGGACTAAAAAAAATGACAAGTTTCTTATAACAATTGCAATTTTAGAGCTCCTTGAGAGAGGAATATAGAATGGATGTTCCTTGGTCAAATTCAATAATCATACAATTGACTGTGTGCTTTAGGGTTTCATCGATTGATATTATTGAAAAATAGTTTGTCAACTTAATCTAGAAAACAAGAAATTAAGAAGATCTAATTGATGAAGTTGCACCAAGGAGATTCTCCTCCTGCTCAATCAGTAAGAATGAAAAGCCTTTATAATCTGTACCCGCCTCCTTGTAGGCTGCCTAGGAGTCTTCTTGATGCTTATGCATGGGACCATTTTGTGTTTGTCTTGGATCAATTGATTGACAGTATTTGGTGCTTATCTATCAATGAACCATTCAGCCATGGTATGAACCCTTTTCCTCAATTTTACTATGCCTGCAGTATGAAGGACAGAATGTCACCTACAACCACTATTATGTGGGAAGTTGCTGCAAGCTGTTTTAGTTTTAGAATTATCTGTTGCTCTTGATATGCTCCTAGTTTGTAGGCTCAGAAAGTAGTTTCAGTAAGTCTTTTTCTTACAGGCCAGTTTAAGTAGGGAGTCCTGTACTCTAGTGGCTTAATTCAGTAGGAAATATTTAGCGTTACCACTACAAAATGTAGCCTTTATCATCAAATAAAGGCAGCTGAATATTGGTATTAGGTTTGTGTATTGTTGGGGTCTTTGTTTCCCTAGAATGAACCATCTCTCCTCACTCTTTGTTTCCCTAGAATGAACCATCTCTGCCTAGGATAAATGTCATAATGAAGCAAACGGCCTACATCCATATTACATGCTCTGCTTGTGTTTTCTTAAATTTCAATTGATCTGTGTCAACTTCTTGAGATTGCGGACTTCAAATGCAATTTAAATCATAGCGGACATGTATGGCTCTATACTCTGTTAGCTGTGAACTGTCCATTAGAAATAGCTCAAGTGCTTGATTGGAATTTTCCTTTTTAACATGCCTAATGTTCAAGCAACTAGTTTTTGAAAATATTTATTTTGATAAAATGATGTTCACTAAATGTTTTATTATCAATGGAGAATCAACTTGCTGTGTTCTTTATGTATTGACTACTATGCTGATGGCAGTTATTCAATTATGGTTATTTGTTGAAGTTGCATCACATAACCTATTCTTGTCAATTATGCAGATCCAGGACTCGTGTGATCTATTGAAGGAACTGCTTGATCTGGGACGCCATCCATTGCCTTTAGGATACTATTTATATTGATGAGAAAATTGAATTCCCCCCATTAGGAACTTTGATATTTTTCATTTTTCTGAAGCCCCCTTTGCAATGTCTCTGCTGTCAAAATTACGCTGCATCACTGTGGATGTCACTGGTACACTCATAGCTTACAAAGGTGAGCTTGGTGACTACTATTGTATGGCAGCAAAATCCGTTGGCCTGCCATGCCCTGACTACAAACGTATGCATGAGGGCTTCAAACTTGCATACACAGAAATGGCCAAAAAGTACCCATGTTTTGGGCATGCTGCAAAATTGCCTACTATTGTCTGGTGGAAAACATGTGTGAGAAATTCTTTCATCAAGGTATGCATTTAGGGATTCTTTCTTTGTAAGCTGCATCTCTCTTAACGAGCTCTTCTGAATTGTAGAACCTCAGATGCTGTAAAGGCAGTACTGTTATTTAATGTTAGCATGCTGGATGTGCTCGCATGATGAAAGTGGCCTCTTCATTGCATCTGGTATTCAATGACATTGCAATATTGAAAAATAGAGGGCCAAACCACTATGCAAGTGGGTTAACCTTGTTCATATAATAGTACAACGAGGGATTAAAAGTACCACACGGAACCTAATGGACAAAAAAAGCTGGCATTCCACATGGAACCTTATTGGTGGGCCATTTTGGAAAGTATTGTTAACTATAAATGCAGGTGATAGAGTCATGATACGTGCAGTTTTTTCCTCATCTTATAGTCTAGCTATTTATATATGTGCATGCATGGACAGATGCGTATCTTTTCTTTTCTTTTTTTTTTTTCTGGCAGGCTGGATATGATTATGATGAAGAGACATTTGAGAAGATCTTTAGGCGTATATATGCATCCTTTGGTTCATCTGCACCTTATAGTGTTTTTCCAGACTCCCAACCTTTCCTTCGATGGGCTCGTGGAGAGGGTCTTCTTGTTGGGCTTGTTAGTAATGCTGAATACCGTTATAAGGATGTGATTCTTCCAGCCTTGGGTTTGGAGCAGGTAAACAGAATGCTATCTTCGCAACAAAAGAAAAAGAAAAGGATAGTTATGGTATTAATTTGTTATTACAGTCCAACTATAGTTAACTTTAGACTTCATCCGGTTTCATGGTGTTTTCTTAATTGCACCAAAGATCACTGTGAAAGCTATAGCATGCATGCATGTGTGTGTTCATCCTTTGTATTACCAAAACCTACTCATGCTTTTACGCATTGTCCATGCTGAGCTCAAGAAATCTAATGTGAATATAATTTTGGAAAATCAGGGATCCGAGTGGGACTTTGGTGTATTCTCCGGTCTAGAAGGGGTGGAGAAACCAGACCCGAGGATTTATAAGATTGCCCTTGAGAGGGCTGGAAAAATTGCACCAATTGCACCAGAAGTAACTCTGCACATCGGGGATAGCATGCGCAAGGACTACTTGCCAGCAAAGAGTGTGGGGATGCAAGCATTGCTGCTGGATAGGTTTAAGACACCTGATGCGGTGGAGTGGAAAAAATCTGGTGCAACTGTGCTTCCTGACTTGGCCGCGGTACAGGAATTTCTTACTTCAGGGAATAAGTTAACCTGTTAAGAACAGATTTCTCTCCCCAGGCAGCTGTTATATGTCTAATTTCCTCCCATCATCCATGAAAAAGCTTTTGAAACTATTATAAAAGACGAATTATAGGCAAATTTATGATGAGTCCTATGGTTGTTTGCATACCTGTGTCCTTATGTTTTCTTTCCAGTAGCTACGGACAAGCTTCTCTTTACCTATTATGTGTTTTATAGGAGACGAATTGAGGGCATGATCATTTAGGTACAGGTTTAAACAATTAGCGAGAGGAGCTGTAAGCTACTGTTACTCGCAATAGTATAGCCAGGCTAGATAATAAATATACTATGGATGGGTTGAGTTCCTTTATCAAACTCATTACTCTTAGATGGCCTTCATGCGATCCATTCATCTTTCCTTCAGATTCCCAGCTAACCCTGTCCCCTTCTTTCAGCATTGCTTTCTAAACGGGGGTTTGGTTAAATTTTATTTTTATTTTTAAATTAATTTTTTTATATTTTTGGATTGTTTTAATATGTTGATGTTAAAAATAATTTTTAAAAATAAAAAAAATATTATTTTAATATATTTTTAAACAACAAACACTTTGAAAACAAATCACTCATATTCATATAAATAATGGAATGAAAACTGAGAGCTCATGTCTCTTTCATACTCCGTGCTCAATCTCACATTTTCTCTTTTTGTATTTTTATTTCTTTTGGTAATGACAAGCCATTTACAAATCCACTCCTATGCATTCATGAGCAGGCCTCACAGAGGAAATCAAGTTTTTTGTCATGCACATCAACTGTTTAATAAAATGCCTGACAAAAATCACTCTTTGGAAAGTTACATAAGTTATGCATGTGAATGCCCTTTACACTTGCGAATTGCTAAGTTGGGTACAAGTCGCAAATTCGATGTATCTGTTGCTTACTCCTGTTGTTGTTTCATTGCCATTGATAGATACATGAGGCCTTACGAGGTGTTCAAGATGATTTTTACATCTGAAATCAAATGACCCTTTTCTTGGTTTGACAGACAGACTTGATGGGTTTATGGCCCATTTGAAGAACGCTTATTTTTTAACAAGGATAGTCCCACTTTCAGAATGATTCTGTGTTTTGACCTTGCTAGATTAGTAGTTATTCATTTATTTCTTTCATCCGTGTATGTGAATTGTGTTGATTCAGTGTTGTGAGCACGGTTGCTTTCATGAAATGTTGGAGCTTGCCCCTACAATTTGGCATTTATTGTACTAGACAAAATTGCCGAGCTCATGAAGAGTTTTCTCAAGGTTCTTCCCCCCAGTTGATTTTTGTTGCATCTGTGGCTCATCTCTCCTTCCAAATAATAATGACAAGGTTTTGGTTTTCATTTTTTTTCTCATTTTTTTAATTCTATGATTGGTTTGTTTATGCTTCACCTTTTTAAAAAAATCTTAAAATGGATGATGACCTTGTTTTCAGTGGCTATTCGTTTTGTAGTCGTCCAAAACAGTAAAATTATTTACATACAATTAATGATAATTTTGTAAAAAGGAACTTTTTCTGTCCTTTTTTTCTCTCTAGCGCATTAAAATGATTATAGATGCAAATTTGTATTATCATCTTGATATTTTTAGTTATAATTAATTTAAAACAAGAAACAATTTAAATTTTTAATAAATAAAAAATATTGATAAAAAAAAGTTATTAGATGTTATTGGGCATTATCCTCACCCTTTAAACATAACTTGTGGTGTCATACAACTACAAAAAACTACTTTACAAGGCGGCATTAGAAACTCTTGTCGTGCCTTTTATAGTGGTGCAGCACCTGTCTTCGGAGATCAACAATTGAGCTCCAATGACATGTTTTTTTTCTTTTTATTTTTTCTCACTCTTCTCCTTGAAAACTTATTGGGATTGCAAAAATCTAAATAAGTCTAGTCATTTGTTGATTGAATCAGAATTAGTCTTTATTTTTTTAATTACAATATATTTGGTTTTGAATCTTTTATTGATTTTTATTTTTAATTTCATCTGTTAGCATTTAATTTTTATATCAAATTACATCCTTATTTTTTTTTATTGTTATTTGTTTTTTTTCTTATCCCTCTCTTAATTGAAATTGTTTTTCAATTTCATTTATCACCATTTGATTTTATTTTTTATGTCAAATTTGATCGTCATTCTATTCAATTCTTTTTTTTTTGTTGAATTAGTTTTTTTATCCCCCATTATTTTGGTTGGTTGAGAATTTGACTTCGTTATTTTTTTGGGTTTGCTTTGATGTAATCTGTTATCATGACCCGTGTCACGGGTTTGAAAGATTCTTACCAAGCTAACTTTAGTTTTTTTTAAAATTATTTTTTTTTAATTTCATCTTTTAACATTAGATTGATTAGAGATTGCCATTCATTATTTTTTTAACTTTACTTTCCATGGGATTATCCTGATCTTATGTTTCTAGTCATGAATTCAGCGGGTATACCAAAGTTGACTCAGGATTTTTTTTGCCTTGCTTTTTAAAAAAAAATATTATTTTTGCCCTTTACTATTAGGTTGATTTGAGAATTGAGCTTCATAATTCTATTCAATTTTCTTTTCAGAGGGTTATCCTAGCCTTACAACTAGGTTACGGATTTGGTGTGTAGGCTTAGATAGACTCGAATTATTTTTTTTTCTTTTTAAATTTTTTTTTCAATTTCATCCTTCGGTATTTTATTTGCTGAGAAATGATATTCGACTTTTTTTAATTTTTCTTTTTATGTAATTATCTCATCTTCATTAATTTTTACTCAATGAATAAAATTATAAAGACCTTTTAAGAATATTATAAAGATATTTTTTTATAATGTTAACAAGCATTTATATTTTGCATTGAATTATTGATGATTTTTTTTCTTTGTTTGTTGCTGATGTTTTAATTTTTATAATCATATGATTAAATTCTCAGATTTTTTTTTTGTTTTTTCAAAAGCATTTATATTCCTTTGACATCTTTTTCTCACATTATAAAAATACGCTGCAGGCTAGCAAGTTTTATATTCGCTGATCCATTTCTTTATTTTGTGGTGGAGCATTTTACTATTTCCTTACTACATTTGTTACTGAATTTCCCTTTTTTTTTTTTCTCTGGGGAGAGAAGTTTTATATTGACTTGTATACTGTCTTCCATGTTAATTTTAGATTTTGATTGATTTTGTATTCTAAAAGTTGATTTTTTTTTATTTTAAATTAATTTTTTTTATTGTTTGAATGTGTTTATATTAAAAAAATAAAAAAAAAATATTATTTTAATATATTTTCAAAAACTACCACTACTTTGCTATATAAAGCATGTGTTTGTTTGGATTTTTATTTTATTAATATAAGTGTTTGGGTCAACTTGCGATTAATTCAACGACTCATTAAATATCCTATAAATTCAGTAAGCAAGTATAGCACTATAAAAATAACAAACATGCACACAAAGAATCAAATTCGAGACGGGGTAAAGGAAGCTTTGCCTGTAACCACTGAGCCCGACCCTAAATTGCGGTTTGGACCTTTTTGTTTGTTCTCTTGCTCGTCTGAACTTTGAAATTGGAATCTCTATATCAGTCGGCCGTGACGGCAGGTTTGAAAACCAACCAGTCCAGGGCAACTTTTCCACCAGTCGCTTCTCTTAGTCTTCGTCTAAACGAAGCATTGAAATGATGGCGCATCTTGATTAGCTTTCGGACGCCGTTCTCATGAAGAAGATTTAACTGGGTGATATGATTCATCCTCGTTGCAGCATCAATCAACTTCACTGAGTGGGCCCTTGAAATGTTTTGTCTCTCTGACACCCTTCATTTTCTAATACCAGCACCGCTGAATTCTCATCATCTGACCTTAGTGGCCGCTTGGTAACGCAGCCACACATAATATCTTTTGGCAAGGAAAAAAAAAAAAAAAATCCTACTGTTAGGACCCACTAAAATTCAGCATTTGACTGCTTCTCGTGGGGCAGGAAGCTGTACACTGTGAGTGAATTTCACCTTGTTCGCTAAACTTAAATATTTTTTTTCTGACGAGTTAAGTGATTTTACTTATACTATTAATGTGAATATAAATAATATTTTTTTAAAAAAAATTAATTTAAGATGAATTAAATTTGCTCATACTGTAATCTTAATTTTATTCCTGATAATATTTTACCTAATTTATTGCACGCTCAAAAAATCATGAAAACTGTAGTTATTGTCGAATGACTTTTATACGTAATGAAATTGTAAATTGTTTTTTTAAAATTGAGTTTTACTTAAAAAACTAATATTTAATATTATTTAATACCACATAAATTAAAAGAATATCGCATAATGACGTAACATTTGTGAAATTTGATAGCAATTCCAATTATGTTCTTGCCGGATCCGACCCAGTTAAAAAAATTCAGCATTTTTTTATTTTAATTGTGTTTTATTCAAAAAATTAGAAGGAGATCGCTTGATGACGTAACAAAAAATTCAGTTTTTGTTGTTGCGTGCTTAAAAAACAATAAAAAATAGTCATTGTTGGATAAATTTCGTATGTGATGACATTGCTTATAGTTTAATAGAATAATAAAAAAATATTTAATATCAATATTATTTATTTCATGATGTAATAATAGTAGTTAAATCTACAATATTTAAATTAAAAATATTTTTTAATTATTTTATAACCTTAATTTGAAAAGTATTTTTTTAACCAAACACGTTAAACTACTTTTTATTTAACCTCAATTTCAACTATAATTTTAACCAAACATATATTTTTCTAAACCAATATTAACTAAAAATATATTTTATAAAACAACTTTTTTAAAATCACAACCATAATAGCAATCATAATATCAAATATACTACTCTCCAGCACGCTCCAAGAGCGGCCGGAGATTGGACTTGTGTTTCAG
>Ga0325403_1002832_pt1 | contig 15540 bp, 16 predicted proteins | sample PopdelMetagenome_19_FD_205665 | JGI IMG/M metagenome (GOLD analysis project Ga0325403, IMG submission 205665) | Populus deltoides microbial communities from Bellville, Georgia, United States - Xylem-PdKOR-R4 | ecosystem: Host-associated > Plants > Phyllosphere > Stem > Wood/Secondary xylem...
CAGCTATTGTTTTTGTGGTGAAAGGATGTGTCAATGCAATGAAATGACTATACTTGAAAAATCTATACACAGTAACCAATATGGTATTTATACCATGATTTTGAAAATCCTTCCACGAAATCCGTTGTAATATCGCTCAAAACTCCACTTGGTACCAGTAATGGTTGTAAAAGTCTAAGATAGGCCACCCTCTCCATTTTTAGCTTGTTTACATATATAGAGCACACTTCTACACCATTTGTTTCACCATTTTCTTCATTAAATGCCCAATAAAACAGTCTTTAATCTCCTGTAAGAGTTTTGTATCCCAGCTTGGCCCCTTATACAAGAATCACGGGTTGTTTTAACTACCTTTTCTCTCATCAAATCATTAAAACACATCTTATCTGCTGTCAAATCTGGTACAAGAGCATCGAACAAACTCCTCCTAATTTGTCAAGCCATGGTCTCCTAAGAAAAATCCTTTGAACCATACTTCTGCCTTGCCTTCCAAGTAAAGTTAAGCAATTTCTAGCCATTGTGTTTTAACTACATCATACCCACCCCGATGGCCTTCATTGATTCCCACATTTTTCTCTAGATTGTGATTCCTGCCATCTCTTTCTGCTTCCCTTCCGGTCATATTTGTGCCTTTAATTGTTCATCGACTTGGCTTATTCTTGCCACAATCTCTAGCTGTCTGCTATGAAATCTTGCAATTCCTGATGAAAAAACTTGTATTATCTCATCTAATTGTCTTCCATGCTCTAACCTTGTTGTTTTCCACCATTGTTAAGCAAGTCATTGTTGCTGTTGTAACTGCCGTGGATTCAAGGAGGCTCTGATACCAATTTGTTAAGACTCAATCTTAACAAAGAGGTTTTAATGAGATAAAAAGGTTGAGAAGTAGAGGAAGAGAATAGAAAGAACTTATGCAAGTTACATAACAGTCTTCTTCTCCACGTTACTGCCTTCCAAGCTTGTAACAAAATGGAAAGGGATTTCGAATCACTAACGCCATATTTCAAAGCTCACCTTCACTAATTGGAACATCAAATGCAAAATCCAATTACCGAGTAAACTACTTTCCGGCACTCTAGTCAAACAAAATAATGCGGGTCCTGGCTCTGTTGGAGACTTGAGAGAAAAGACAACGTATTTTTATACATCATGCTTGAAGCCATCTCTACTGGAAAAACGTATCATTATGCATTGAAAGATTCACAACTGTTAACAATCACTCTTCTCTTCTCAAAGTTATGACAACTTGACTGAACGGAAGATCTTTGGCTGTAATTTGGTCGCTAGCTGTCTCCTAGAAATGGATGGATCGTGGACAATATAGACTCTAACCAACATTATTAGCATGAATCTATAGTGTAGCCACCACACAGCATGTACAATGTAGGACTCAGCCAAAGCCTCATATTCTTTTTTTTTTCTTTTTTCCCTATCATTTAATTGAATTAAACAAAAGTGATGAAAACCAGTTCTCATTTTCAAAAACATGGCCACATTTTTATCCTCCATGCATCAGTGATGCACTAGCAGATCCGGCTAAGACTGCCAAGAGTTTTCATTATATTACGTGAGGAAACACATGGTGGGAATAAAGCAGGTATAAGGACTGGTAGTTTTAACGATAGATTCAGACCAATCTAAACCTGGTAACATGTACTCGACTTCTGATCTGTCTTGGATTAAACTACTGGACAAAGAAACTTGCAAGTTTGAAATTCATATCACACTAACTTACAACATGGGGATGCGTTCTTTTCATTGATACGAGGTGAAAATCACAAAAAGTACACCACATATCAAGAGTGTAGACCATCACTGTGGCATTTAAATTATGGCACACTATTATTCTTCAGCTCAACTAAACAAACAGTGTGAATCCATTACCTACACTGAATAAAGAGCACATCCCGAAGCAGTTTCAATCTTCAACATTTCTTCTATGTCTGCAAGTGTCAAAGATAAAAAAAAGATTACCATATGATAGATGACAGAACAAATGAAAAGATGCAATGTGGAGAAAAAACACTAACTAGAGCAATTACATGTACAGGGTATATAAATAACACTGGCAACTCAGACACCCATAAATGTTCAAAGTGATTTAATGCCAAGGAACACAATTCTTCTGGCTTTTGACCAAGGAGATCAATGTTCATGAATTAGTTGTTGATGGATCGTCCTTCCAACCCTTAGAGAGAAGATCATAGTTGATTGATGCAAGCTGGGAGAGATTCTAAAACAAAGGGAAAAAAAAGAAGTGAGAATACAGTAATTGATACAACACGCTGGTAAAGGAATAAATATACCACAAATCATCCCATGAAAAATAGCGAAATAAACATTGGGGTAAGATATGGCAATGACCCACCACAACAACGCATTTAACCTATTACATTAATTGCTGACTTAACTAAGAACAAATAATCCATGCGCCAAACATTATTTAAAAGCATGATGAAAAATTCTTCCCTGCAGAGCATTTTAACAGGGACCAGCCAAGCTATCAATCTTCTCCCAATTGAGCACATAATTATTTATAGTTCATAAACAAACTTTGATTCCATATCAATTCAACCTAAAGCCATAAAATCACATTGCACATATTATGATTGTAAGTGCTATCTATCACCAAGTTTAACTTTTAACAGTATTTTTGGATAGAAAAGTTTCATATGGAATCAGAAACTTTCTTCCCTTTAGTGCCAAAAGCATCTCAAACATTCAGATTGTGTATAAACCAAGGATACGACAATCCAGTTAAGGGGAATGAAAATACCTTAAATGAAAAATTACTGAAGGAGTAATTGACACATGAACCAGACTCGAATTCAGCAAGACCTCCACATTCATCTCCCTGTTCATCAATATGGCCCAAGAGTGAGTCACGTTTGCAAAATATGCAGGGGAAAACACACAAATTTCAAATTTTGTGATGTTTTACCACTTCATCATGGCGATGGCTTAAGCAGCTACTGCTGCCACTCAAGCTATCAGAATCACTTGAATCCTCAAAGTCACTGGCTGGATAATTTGGGTCATCTGAAGTATTCCACGAGTATCGACTTGTGAAGTAGCTTGTATCTAGTGCGCTCTCTGAACTGGGCACAAATGCAGCCTGAAAGATTGATGCAAAAAAGGCAGTCAATCTATAATCCATGTTGTAAGACTGCAAAAGGTCATATTTATTATGTTCATGGAAGAATCATCACACCTTCTGCCTAGCAAGTGTGTCCCAGTTGATATCTTTAAAGAATATATGCTGCTTCACCTGGATCACAAGTTCTGCATTTACTATCAAGGTAGAATGCAATAAATGCGTGAATATGAACAGGCTGAAAATAAAAACTAGAAATACAAACTAAGTTCACCTCTGACGCTCCTCCAGCTCCAAGTCTCTGGTCAGGAACTTCAGTTAATAATCTGGAGACAAGTAGTATTAGTCACTTTAGGCTGAAAAATATCTATCAATTCATAATCCAAAACTCTACCCAAGGCAATCTAATTTGCAGTAGTATATCATGCAAATAAAGATCTGCAGAACACAAAATAGATAACAAAGACTCCAAATTCATTCAGGTCTCGTCAAATACCAAAACTATCCCAAGGGATTGTATTAACGACAAATCAGTTGAGATGGAAGCATCCTTATCATCAATGATGATAAAATTAATCACACAAAGTATACATTTCAATGACAAAAATAATTGAATAACCATTTATAATAACTAGACAAACTCTATTACCTATCAATTAGATCCTGTGCTTCAGGACTCATTTCTTCAGGCACCCGGGGCCAAGGTATGTTACGGTTGAGAATATTATCAAATATTGTCTAGAAGCAAAATAGAACGTAAGAATGCAGCAACAGAAAGGGAACTGAAATTTAAAATGCAGATCAAGGAAAAAAAATATAATCAATTCCAGAGGTATTGCAAGCTATCATTGAAAATTACTTTCCAGAGAGGCATTCCACCAAATAAGAAAAGGAAACTGATTAAGCGAAAGAGAAAGGGTAATTGCACTGCACCAGAAGATCCAAAATACCCCCTCCACCTGAGTAACTACTCACAGATTTGACTTTATTAGTTGTATGACTTAATGTTTGAAATAACTTTGCAACCAACCCTGACTTGTGTCCAGCATGTAACTAGATACCAAATCCCTATAGGCACTGTCAGGCAGCAGATGAGCCTGATATGGATACACAGAAATTCAAAAGTATGAACAACTACATAGCTTGTCATGCACTATCTCGGTACCCAAGGCTTAAATTAGCAGCAAATCTCCAAACAAGACAGGCATCACCAACCAATGTAGAGCAACAATTTCTTGCAGATTCGTCAGGAAATTAAAATTTTAATAACTTCATTTTCCCCTATAGATTCATCCATGTTCCACTTCCATGCCTATAATTTAGGTTTTTAAATTATTTTGTGAGATACTATAACATGCATGGAGATTTGAGAAAAAAAGTGAGAAAAGTAAGAAAATAGAAAAGGAAGAAGAAAATATGAAAAAAGTGAAATTCTCATCATTTATTTACAGTAAATGGCAAATTGAAACTTTTTAGAAAAATATAGGGGTAGAATTGGGAAATTTTATAAAATGGGAATAGAAGTGGAGCATTGATGGATGTATATTGCAAAAATCAATACCTTTAAAATTTTACCATGCAGACAATGGTGCTGTTGCAAATGCACCATTGCTTGGTGCTAAACAATTGGAATTGCCCTTGCATGATTTCAGTTATATGTTCACCTAACCAGATCTCCAGCAATATTTTTTAATCCAAATTTATAGGCCTTGTAAAAATAAGCCTTGGTAGATTGCCTCCATATATAGTAAATACCCAACTGAGACAATAAACCTATATTACACTACCTAGTAATAATCCTTTTCAAGTTTTTGTATTTCCTCAAAATCACTATATTACTAAGTGATGATGAAACAAGATAAAATCTATGGAGAACTGTTCTACTTTATGTCTTAAAATAATTATCTGATGAACTTCAGATTTTCTCAGAATCTGTCACACCTGCCTACTAGTAGCTATTTGTTCAACACCTTCCTCCTGCACTTATCATGAGCTGTAGTCAGAAATGAGAATTCTCATCCTCTCCTGTTGTTACCGACTCTGAGCAAATTTTAACCCAATGCCAAACCCACTGCAGGACATAGAACATAACTGAATTTCCATTCCATCAACGCACTATAGTAGGCCAGGCTTTGGCAAAACTACATATTTTTTGGTCTAGGTAAAAGAAGAAAGGAATTCAACATTTGAAAATTGGATATAGGATGGATGTATGGTGTTTGAGGGAATACTAGTGTTCGTGTAGCTCAAATAATCCAAGTCTGGTTGCTGAAATTTCTCTGCAGTAAATATTAGAATTTAAAGAAGCTCCAGGAATAACATCTAGAAAATGAAACACAAGCATCACACCTCGGTTCCTAAGAGTCAGACCTAACACTGATTGCATCTCACAATCACAAAGAGCATATTCCCTGGAAAATTCTTTGAAAATATTGCATTCCATTCCGCCTAGTAAAGAACATATAAGATGTTTATATAGAAACTCCTAATTCTAATTTTGGGTTTGACCTAAATGAGAATGCACTACTATTGTTAACCTAAACAAAAAAGTTCAATCTTCCTCTGAAAAGACTTTTCGGTTCATAAATCCTGAGCATGAAAAGGCCACTAACTTGTTGTTTAGAGAATAATAATAAAAAAAAGAGTTTTAAGCAAAAATAAATTAAAAGAAGTATGCAAAAGAAAATGGAAAGGAAAACAATTCACCAAGAGAATAGTTGAAGAGAGAGCATAGCAACAAAATGCAGAACGAGACAGTATATAGAAGTAGGGAGATAACCTGGGGATGCTCCGCATTAAAGGGTGGAATACCAATAATCAGTTCAAATAAAATAACACCCACAGACCACCAATCAGCGGTTGTTCCTGAGGAAAATTGCACATAATAGTTTATTGTTTCAGGCATTTCAATGCAATTAAACAAAAAGGTTAGCATTGCCAAGCATACACTTTTGTTTAACCTAATATTGCATCACCATACAAATTAAATAACGGCATTTGTAGCTAAAACAAGGTATACAAACCATGTCCCGTTCCCAATAGTATCTCTGGTGCCAGATAATCAGGTGTACCCACAGCAGAACGTTTCTTCCGCCTTTCTCGCTGATGCTCAGAAGTGGATAGTTGAGGTTCATCGTCCACAAGCATGGATGTCCCACTCACAGCTGGACCAGATAAATCATCAGTGCTATTGATGAGACCAACCTTGGAAAGACCAAAGTCTGTCAACTGTTTACAAAGAATGTACACCTTAGTTAGACAAGGGCATATAGAAATCAAATATCAGAACATGGTCAAAGAAGCAAAATATATGCAATAAAAAGAGTAGATGTCTAGATGTTGAAAAGAAATAGCAGGAAAAATAAAACAAAAAAAGGGAGTTACCTTGATGTGCCCATCATGTGCAATCAACAAATTATCAGGCTTCAAATCACGATGAACTACATGCAGTGAGTGTAAATATTCCAAAGCAAGCACCTTAAAAGCAATAATAATCAGATTTACAAACAGCACCACAAGCAGTAAAAGTATTTGCAAAAGAAGAAAAATTAAAACTTACAACTTCTGCAATGTATACCCTAGCAACATCTTCATCTAAGCAGCCCAGATTTCTCAACAATGAATACAAGTCGCCACCATTCAAATACTCCATCACAAGATACAAATTCTCACGACAAGTAAATGAATAGAAGAAGCGAACCTGAAAAATTACACATTTATTTTAGAATGGAAAAGAATTTCTCATGCCATGCCAAAATGCTTTGCAAGCTAGACCTGCTCACCACAAAGGGATTGCGGACTGAAATTAAAATATCTCGTTCAGCCAGTATACTTTCAACTGCATTCTTGCGGATCATATCAGCCTTTTTAAGAACCTGTTGCAAATGCAAGTATACAATCAATTCAGATCCAACCCCCTTTTTAGTGCGTGTTGAAAAACAGACAAGCATGGGACAATCAACAAGAAGAACCACAACAGAAACAAAAGGTTTGCAAACTTGCACACCTGCACAAACATTTTGTCTAAAATTTCATCTATTCAGATTACACAATTAATTAAGAAACAAGAGTTACAATATTGACAAAAGGGAGATTTGTCATTCTGAACTTTTGAAACAAGCATCATTCTGAATGCCAGCCCTCAAAGTCAAATCACACAGTTTCCTTAAAATTCTCTATAAAAAGTGCTCATAAATATTCCTGCTGGAATTCAAGAGATCTTTTGTCTCCTGTCTTGCTCTTTATATAAACTTGAAGGACCACCATCAACACATAAAAATCACAGTCTATTATTTGGCACAAAGCCCACCGGGCCTAACTACAATACCACGATCTCACCCCGCTCCGTCTTAATTAAGGAAATCTGCTTTGGCGGGACTATTAGTGATCTCTTTCTACAAGAGCTGAGATGCACCATTTGACTACAAGGTCCCATGAGCTTCATAATATATTTGATTGAACACAAATTTACATAAATTTTGTCCAATCAAAGGAAATTTTTCAAAGAAAAAAAAGCATATAGTCAATATAATGAAGCAAAAAGTCAGAACAGAAAAGGAAATTAAAACCACAGCATCAAACATTGGTACCTTTATGGCAAAAAGATCTCCAGTTGTTCTCTTTTTAGCTAAAAACACCCGTCCAAAGGCACCACGACTTATTGGTTTTATTATCACGAAGTCATCTATGGAGGTACGATCCTTAGAAGGATGTGTGGGACTTGTTCTCAAGCTTCGAACAACATCATCTTCCAGAGGAGCATCTTCATCAATTACAGTATTTGTTATATCAACCTTCTCATCTCCCACTAGCTCACAGAGCTGCAAATACTTCTCTCTGCACACGAAGAAAGAAGAACAGAGTGGTGATCAATTAACTTTCAATCAAAATTCAAATTTTGGAAATTATCCAAAAGAAGTGGTACCCACACTTTCATTGGAAAGCTAAATCCAAACTTTGTAATTCATGGATGTTCTTTGCATATTTTGGCATAAAACTCTAAAAAAAAATAACACATAATACTCACCGAATAAGCTTCTCAATTCGTGTCCCAAAAGTCTCCACCATAAGAGCATCAAACTTTCTCCTGTCAATGACTACCCTCAAGTCTTCAAGACAAGTTAGCAAATAGGATATGGCGCGATCATCCTCCAACGGCATAGTTGCTACACATCTTGCAATATCAGCAAGTTCATTCAGCTGCATCATATAAAAGGACTTTTAGACAGACACAAACACATTAAAAAATAAAAATTTAAACAAAAAGTAATCAATTCATGTCAGCAAGAGCCGCATTAAGGCCACACAGAATCCATCTTTCATGTATTTAAGGTGCTTTGAGCTGCCTTAAGAATATTATTATTACATTTTCTCTTTTGTCTTCTCTGAAAGCTTACACAATTGCAAAGAACTTCATTTTGCATTTAGTACATGACCAATATTTAGTATGAAATTTCATTATAAAAAGAAAGCCAAGCATTATAATACTGACGAGACACGCCCTCTCAATATTAAGGAGTAAGTAGTTCTTTTAAATCCTAAAACACAGCAGTTAACCCCTTTTCTTTAAGATGCTGGTTTCAAGGACAGGACCCATTAACCGATTTATCAATAGGAAGAAACAAAGTAAAGTAGACAAGAACCTGTGGAAGATCATCATGCTCGGAAAAGGCACTCTTCCCTGCCAAAAGCAAGTCTATCTGACTATTCCTTGGTGTCAATAATGGAGATCTAGGAGTCATGCTACCAGCTGAAGATGTGGCCATTCCCTGATCAGACTTGGGACCAAAACGGGTTTTACATGACATGGAAGGTAAACCCTTCATGTCATCCATAAAAATAGAATTATCAGCTTCAGGAAAGAAATCGAGCATGTCCTCAGACCCTCTCCGAGACCAATCACTGAGTTTTGGTGAGAGAACATCAGATTCTTCGGTCACACTGGAATTTGATATTTTTGCAATGTCTGGGCTTCCCACTGCATGTTGGATATCCTTCTGTGCAAAGGATTCTATCATCTTCTCAAGCGTTTCAGAAATTCTGATCAAGCGCTCATTCACACTTAGACACATCTGATCACATCGATCTGTAATTGCACAAATTCTTGAATGGTCTTCTACATATAAAGTTGGAACCTCCTCCTCACAAATGCGACAAATTATTGAACTCTCATCAGCAATATTCTGCTGATCACCCCAGTTACCCCAAGAAATTTTGTGTTGGTGCTTTGTAGAATGTTCATGCAAATCTTTGACCAATGGAAGCTCAGAAGCTTTAGCAGCAGCCAGAAGCACATCAGAAGCTCCTTTCCTGTCATTTGATGTTTTCAAAGGTTCATTCTTATCATCATTCTGCCCCCTTGGAGGAACAACTTCCTTTTTAATTTTTACAGGAGGAGATGGGAGTGGCTTCCAAGAAGAGATCCGATTCCTTCCTGTAGGAGATTCGTCACTCTTTGGAGTGTTATCAGCAGGAGAGAGGAATTTCCCTGGCAGTATATCTTGTTCTCTGCCCCAAGCACACTGCTCTTGACTATATGATTTCCTTACTGATGCAGCCTTCTGCTCTTGACTGTATGATTTCCTTGCCGAAGCTGCCTTCTTTGGAGCACTAGAAATTTTTCCATCCCTACCAACACCTGGAGGAATGCGTTTATCTGCAGACTGCAAAAGCCTAAGCTGATGATGCTGGAAAATATTTTCATCCTCAGCCAGCCCACTTTCCTTGTGGAATTGCAACAATCTGGTACACCTTGTAAGGATGAAAAGCATTCGGGTATGGAGCTGCTTCAGTATTCCTGGAGGAAGTTCTTGGCGTCTATCATCCAAATCTTGGACTATACCTTCACACTGAAGCCAGAACTCTCCAGGTGATGTCATAGCACAACTCCGAGCTAAAACCAACAAGTCTTCAATAGTTTCCTGCCACTCAGGATGACTATCTGCATTTTTTTCAAGAATTCCAACCAGATCCGCTGCAAAGACAGCAAGGTCAGAATTCACTTCTTCCTTTGCTTTGTCAAACTTTGCCCGTATGACAACCAAGATCTCCTGTACAAAACCAGAAAATTAATCTGGAGGCGAACTTCCAGAGCACATTGCACCATCTAGACGAGATATAACACAAATTAATGCATTACCTCCAAGTTATTTAACCCTCGAGGCTTCCAAAATGGGAAAGGTCGTACACCTTTGGAATTTAATTCATGGGAGAAACTTTTGATATCAGCAGGAAACCTCTTTCTAGGGGCACTTGTCACACGAAGTATTGCTTGAAACCTGGGAGATTCAGACTCCTTTGGGTTGTTACAATCATAAGTCTAGAAAAGCAAACATTTAAAACAACGTTGTGAGGAAAACTAACTGAAGACGAAGTAACCGAGTAGAAGACAAGTGAATTCACAGATAGTACCAAAAAAAATCCTTTCATCAGTACCTCAGGTGTAAAAACATCAGAGCTTTGCAAGCTCTCAGAGTGCCGCCATGATGAATTATGTTGACCTATTATGGTAACAAAATATCAGAAATGTCTTTTTACGAGAAAAGACATTAAGAACATTGCCTATGAGTTAAAACATTCCATGAGCAGAAACCATTTCCACATTACAAAGTTTAAATTGGTATGAATTTCAGAGAAGGTCCCACAGGACAATCCTTTTACATACACAGATAAAATAAAAAAAAGTTAAGGCAGTTGCAACTCTACACACTGTTTTCTGTATACAAAATCATTTCCAATGATGAAAACATAGCACCCTAGGGCCCCGTTATGTACAGCCACCTAACTTCTCGACAATTTAAGAAAAAGCCTCAATTCCCAGCAAATTGACGAAGTTTAATTGCAGTTCTGCTGCAATTGAATAGTTAAATAAAAGATGATCTCTCTTATTCTTTTTACACATGAAGTACTATCAACATACAATGTATCTTTCCTTCTCACCTAAATTTCTTTTGTTTAGAAACATGAACAAGTTTGCTGTCCAAACAACTTGCGCCTCACAAAATTTTCACTGGTAACACATTGTGCCAATCTGGTCCATATGAATGCATGCAACATTTTCAATACCTCATTTTGAACAGCCCCTGTTGTTTTGACATGATGAAGGACCTACTAAATTGTATCTCTTCCAAACAATTTTTTGATATAATTCAATCAACCAGGGCATACAGATTCATCCCCACTAACTCCACAATTTTTCTTTATGAAAAATGGAAACTCTTTTGCACAAACTCAGCAATTATGACTAAAGCACAATTCTGAAAGTTCCACCAAAAGTAGACACCTTAATTTGAACTTTTCCTTATATAAATTATTGTTCTGGATACAAAGATTAGAATTTATTTTGGATAATTTATATTTAGGGAAACAAACATTACTTAGTTAACTAAGTTACATGGTATATTGCATGTTGGAACATCGCAAAAACAAATGCACAAAATATGGTCCTCGTGCAATTTTAAATCCCTTCAATTCCATCATTCTTAATGCATTGCTTGTTAGGTCAGATCCAAGAATTCATTAAGCAAAGGTGAAATTGCAAATGATTTATCACTCATTATTTCCAGTCAATCTCGAAAATCCACATATCTTACATGTACCCGTCATAAAGTTCATTGAGGAGCTGTGAGTACTTAGAAGCTCATTGCTAAACGTAATCATCCTCCTTTCAGATTTAATTCTATGGAAGTTTTCAAAATCAGTTCACAGCAGATAACGAGTTTCATTTCAAGGATGTGACTAAAAGCTTCTTAGTATTTACAAACCTTAATTACTCAAAAGCAGGCCTTTAGTCCTCTATTTTCCAAATTGACTAAAAAAGTGGAAACAGCTGCATTGGACAAACTTTGAAATCTGGATATGCTCCCAAATTATTCCACTTAAGAAAATTTTAAATCTAAATTGGGGGCATCATTCAAGCTATGTTATTTTAAGCAAAATTTCCCAACAAGGCAAGTTAAAAAGTCAACCAGTAGTATTTTCAACAAAATGATTGTGGGCTTTCGTCCAAACCTTTGCATAACCTTTGGAGCAAAGAGCAAGCCTTTGCATGACCAATAGACTTCACTAACCCTTACTTGGATATGTGCAGCTCCTCTAGAGAATTCCTCACTAAAGTCACCTACCTTCTAGGCTTTGAGGATGCAAGGGGTTAGATCTTGCTTAAGATTGAGTAGATCCCATTTCAGGTGATTTTATGGAAGAGACCAAAGAGGATTAACAAAAGCAAGTATGAGACTTCGGGTTCACAGATGTCCTGATAAAATATATCCTTTTTCTTTTTCCAGGATAGGAATCCTCTTCTGATCCCATTGCAGTCTCAATCATCTTTCTATCATCATGCCAGGCATAAATGATTCCATTGTTTAAACAGCCATTTGCCCACATTCACCAAGCCACCCCCAACTAAAAACCTACAATTCTCAGACAACAACAAATTCTCCTAAAAAAGTGCATCACCTAGTCTCTATCATCACTTCATACACAAACAATTACATTTTGGAAACAATTGTATCCTACATTCACCAAGTCATCCCTCACTAAACACCTAAAAAGATGTCACACTAAAGCAAATTTTTCCAATTAGTCAAATACACTTGACCAAATATGCGACCAAATGTAATCAACAAGTAAAAGCAAGCAGTTCACAACATTCAAAGCTATGCCAATTAAGAAATAAGCAAGTAACATCACTGAAAAGGAAAAGGAAAACATCATACCAGCTTCACTAGATGACTCCCCATTCTGCAACCTAGTCCTTGCCTGCAAATTAGGACTGACCTCTCTAGACTGTCCTCCTCCACTTCCTGTAGACATACTGTCCCAATTGTCACCACCGTTACCACTCTCTTGAAACCCCGTCAACTTACTCTGCCCCTCTATCCCTTCCTTCTTCTTCCCTGACCCTAAAGAACTTGAATTCGAACCCGACCCTCCATCCCCACCACGCCTTGACAAATTACTAGACCCCAATACACCACTCCCTTTATCACCTCTAAAACCAAAGAAACTCTCTTGTGGCAATGGCCCTGATCTTGTTTTGATCCTATTTAACCCCAAAGATGATGCTAAAATCGGCGAAACTGACGATTTTTCTGCTTCTTTCTCCTTATTTTCAACCAAAACACCACCTTTTTTGGATTTTAAACCCGTCCCAGAATTTGAAGTCCCGGGTTTGGTAGGAGTTTGAGGTTGGTTCACAGTTTCTTTGCCTTTAAAAAACGAGTCTTTCTTTTTTACCCCATCTTTAACTTGGGTTTGCTTGCAAGTAAAATTACTAGAACTACCAGTACTAGTTGGAGTAGTTGGGGTTGAATTTTTAGATTTGGAGGCTTTCTTCTTGTCGGATCGGATCGGTGAATTTGACCCGATTGATCTTGGACTGTTGTTGGATCCATCAGGACTAGAAGTTTCTGATTTCTTTGAAGATGAGAAAAACAGCTTGTTCTTGAACACCATTTCGTTTTAGGGTTTCTTTTTTGTTTTCTTTTTGTGCAGCAGCAACAGCAACCCTTTAGAGGAGCTGCTAAAGAGAGACCAGTGACATTTGAAGAGGAGGTGTGTGCGTGTGTGGGGGGTTTTTTTGGCTTATTGAGAGAGAGAGAGAGAGAGAGAGAGAGGCGAATGGCGGTGGTTTTTTTTTTTTTAAGATTGATTGGAGGAGAGCAGAGACAGAAATGTGGTTGGATGCAGGGAAAGAGAGAAGGATATGACTGAAAGTAGACTGAAAGGTGGTTTTGTGTTAAAAAGTGGTGATTTTTTTTTTTTTTTGGTAAATGATAAATAAAATTAAAATTAACTTTAACAACAGCAAAGTAATCTTATTTTTTACCGTTAATTATATAATTTATAACTTATTCAATGAATTTGTTTTTCTATATTTTTAGGTTTTAACTAAGATTCTGTTTATTTGCTAAATAGTTATTTAAAAAAATGGTTTTCTTGATAATTAAATTCTTAAAAAATAAATTCTTGATAATATTATGAAAAATTAACTGGAAAATATTTTTCAATGTTTAATTATGTTATATAAAATAAAATAGAAAGTAATTTATTAATAAATTAATTTTTTTTCAAGTTTATCTAATATATATAAAATATTTAATATAAATATTTAATTACTTATTATAAAAATAAAATCTAAAAAGTATAATGATGAATTTTTTTTATTATATCTTATATGTATATATATATATATAGCTTATTTTATAAAATATAACAATATATATGTCATATCATATTATAGAGATATAACTTTGTGAAATATTTCTTAAGTAAAACCTATTAATATTTTTTTTTAATTTTAGAAACTTAAAATATGTTTTTTTTTCATATGAAGAAAACCAAACTAATTTATGGTATTAAGTAAGAGTTATATATTTGGGTTTTTTTGGTATGAAGATTTTTTAAAAAAATAAATAAATACAAAAATATTTCGATGGGTTTTTTGGATAAATTTTTTTTTACGGGTATAGGCAATTATCCCTTTAATATATATCAAATAAGCATCAAGAAATAAATATAAATATCTAACATCAAACATAGTCATGCATAAATATTAAGTTTTGATGTCATATACATACATATTAGTTCAAATTCGTGACGATTATAGGTAGAAAGTTCATATTCTTCAGTCATTGATAAACAATTAGTTGGACAATACTCAACACAGTTGCCACAAAATATACAGATTCCGAAATCAATACTGTAATTAAGCAATGCATTTATCAAATTCAAAATGGATTCGACCGCGGAAACGCTCCGATGTGATTAATTTTTCATAAGGATATTGAATAGTTACAGGTAAACGATTTACGTGGGATAAGGTAGTCATGAAACATAAACATGCTAGACCGAATTAAACAAGTAAACATACTTGTCAAATAACAAACATATATTTTCTTATCATAGTAAAATCATCTTAGCAATCAGGCCTGTAGTAGTGTTGGTTCACAAAATTCTGAACCCAAGTTTTCCTCAAATTAACATTTTTTTTGTCATAAATGTTTTTGCTAACATTTCATTTTGGACCAAGTGATCAAATGCATCCTCAAGAGTGATCTCATTAAAGCCTTCAATTTTCATCACTCTTGTATATAGCTCATTAACATCAAGTTGATTTTTGCTGAGGCTTTGAATTGCAAATGCTACATCTCCGATCTTTTTAGATAACTTTTCAACACCATCATCTTCGTACATATGATTTCTCTTCCAAGTTGACATTAGCATATGATTTGGCATAATTTCTGGTTGCCATGTCTTTTCCAACAATAATTGTCATTGCCTCGTACATATCAAGTTTTTTGTTGAGATACTAGTCATGATTGAGAAGTGCCTGTTCATAAAGTTTAAAATATGCAATTTTTTAGTTCCTTGTATAACATTTAGGAAACGAAAGTAAATATAAAAATTACAAAGAGTATAATATTTATCATACCTTACTTATTCAT
>Ga0325403_1002833_pt1 | contig 15539 bp, 7 predicted proteins | sample PopdelMetagenome_19_FD_205665 | JGI IMG/M metagenome (GOLD analysis project Ga0325403, IMG submission 205665) | Populus deltoides microbial communities from Bellville, Georgia, United States - Xylem-PdKOR-R4 | ecosystem: Host-associated > Plants > Phyllosphere > Stem > Wood/Secondary xylem...
TTAAGACTTCATTTAATGGTGTCCTATATAAAAAATTAAAAAAAAAAAAGCTAGTTTATTCAATTTAGAGACTACAGAAATAGAAGAGTAACTAATTTTCCCACCTCAAAAAATCTTCACCAACTCTCCCATCAAATAAAAATACTCAAACAATGTTTCTTTAACTATACAAGAACAATTTCACACTCTTAAAAACAAAAAACACAACTTCATTACATGCATAGAGTACACACAAACTACTCCAGTTACCTAAAAGAACAAGAAAAAATGATCTCTTAACTCTCTAAGAAAGAGCTGTTTTTATTCATTAGAATAATACTTTGTTTTGTTTTTTTAATTAATTTTTTTTGTTTAATTTTATTTTCTAATATTAATTTTTTTATTTAGTTATCACACTTTCATAACACAACCTTACAGCCAGACCCACATCCAAGGCTCTTAGATCTGGTGTTGCAGCTAGACCAAAGGCTTTTGAACCTGGCGTTGCAGCTAGACACACTTAAACTTGAGTCATGCAAGTTTAATATTATTATTAATGTTATTATTTGTATTATAAATATTATTATTTTTATTATAATGAATATTGCTAATATAATAATTAATAAATTTGAAAAAAATATTATTAGTTATTACTTTTTTTTTGTTTTTTTAATCAAATATTTTTTTGTTTAATTTAATTCGTTAATGTTAAATTTTTTTCTATTTAGTCATGACACGGATCCCAGGTTTGACGGGTTAACCCAGTTGATTTAGATTTTTTTTCTTTTTCTTAATTAGTTTTTTTCTTCTAATTTCATCTTTTAATATCGATTTGATTGAGAATTAAACTTTATGATTTGTTTTGTTTACTTTTCATTAGATTATTATGATCTCCTGATGGAATTTTATTATACCCCTCCTCACAAAGCACTATTCATCACCCAACCTATTGGGTGTAACTTTATCTAATATTGTTATATCTTAACTTAATATATATATATATATATATATATATATTACGAAAAAAAAAAATCCTACGCCGGCCACCTAACTACTATTATATGAATAAGAGAGGCCGACAATCCACTATCAAATAAAGCCAAGCTTTTTTTCGCTGAACAAGACGGCAATTCTTTATAAATGTTATCCTCCATACGTTAGCATAATTGGAACCAGATTATGATCGCTGGTCATTTTAACTAGTAATCAGTAGCTGTAGACTTGTAGTAAACTGCGATGTCCATTTCTAACCTCTCCAGTTCAGAGACACAAGAGGTCCGAACTCCACTCCTAAACGACACTGTTGATGACTGCGTTGATTATAAGGGCAACCCAGTTTGTAGATACAACTCTGGTGGATGGAGGTCTGCAGCTTTCATTATAGGTAACACAGCTGTTTATTTTTCTATATTTAATCCAGCCGAAGCCATTATTTTGTGTTTTAACAAGCTTGTTTGGTGTACAAGAGCAGGTGTGGAAGTTGCAGAGAGGTTTGCTTATTATGGGATCTCTTCCAACTTAATAACGTATTTAACTGGGCCGTTGGGTCAATCAACCGTTACTGCGGCTAAGAATGTGAACGTATGGTCAGGCACAGCGTCGTTGCTGCCCTTGTTCGGTGCATTTGTTGCTGATTCTTTTCTTGGAAGATGCAGGACTATTATTATTGCCTCACTTACCTACATTTTGGTAAAAAACATCTCTCAAAAACTAATTTTAGTGGTTAGAGAGTTTGATTTCTAGATGTTTATAATTGGTCCTAAGGACCAATTGAGGTGTTGGCTTAGGTAGTATGAAGTAGCATGAAAGTTTGTTCTCTGTGTCATCGTTGTAGGTTCCAATCTAGAAAGGGTGTGGGAAAAAAACTTCTCGTGAATACACCAATTTGAATATGGATGACATGCCAACAAAAATCACTTAGTTTCAATCTATGAAAGCTTGGCCAGGATACCAGATCTTTGGATTACAAATAAAGTAGGCCTGCAGCCTCATAAAAGCAAATAAAAAAGTTCTGATTTTTATTTATTATTTTATTTTATTTTATTTTTTGAATATCATCAACCTAAGTTAGCTGATGTATCTGCTCAGCTATTTTTCGTAGATTTAGCTGAGTTTTCTAAAAGGAAAATATTCATCTATGATTGTTGAGTAACTCAAGTAAATATTCTAGTCCTCGAGAATTGAGATGAAAGTCGCCATCTACATTGGCTTCGAGTCCCATCATTTTAGTAAACTATGGATGACACACACGCACACATGTAGTAAAGAATTGACAGCTTAAACAAAGTTGTGCATTGGCGAAACAGCACTCCTTCCTGCAAATTTCTTGATCACCTGGCCCTTTTAACTATCTTGGGTTTATTTGAAGTACCAAGGTATTTGGAAATTGAAAACAGTTCTCAAAGATCAATCTTTGCAAGAATCAACTGAACTATAGTCTATTCGGGAGGAATTGAGATAGTTGTGGCCAAAGTTCAGTAATTGCCTACTATACTTTGTATTGGTTGCAGTTTTTGAAACCAAACCTGAGTTCACAGGTTGATAACATCTTCCTGTAGGTTTGTTTTCTTGATCTCTATTTGGATTGGCTGGACATCAATTAAGGATTTTAAACCTACCCTATTAAATAGTCAGCATGATTGTGTAATGTCTATAAGACAAAAGATACTACATACTTATCCTTCTTTTCTGTTCTTGAGGAGTGGGTAAACAATTTGTTCATGATTCCTGGAAATGAATAAACTTATGCTGTTCAGCTTTGGGTTTAAAGTTTCTGTCATATTTTGAATTTAATTGTAGGGACTTGGCTTGTTGACTCTATCAGCTATGCTTCCTACATCTGACTGTCAAAGTGACAGTATGTCCTGTTCTTCTAATACACTACAAGTGATTTTATTATTTATTGCTCTCTATCTCGTAGCACTTGGCCAAGGTGGGCACAAGCCTTGTGTCCAGGCTTTTGGAGCGGATCAATTTGATAGACAAGACACCAAAGAGTACAAAGCCAAAAGCTCATTCTTCAATTGGTGGTATTTTTTTATGAGTTCAGGCATCTTAGTGTCACTACTGGTTTTAACATACATTCAAGACAATCTTAGTTAGAGTCTTGGATTTGGAATCCCATGCATTATGATGATCTGTGCACTGATCATCTTCTTACTGGGATCAAAGAAATATCGGTACAGTGTTAAAAGGGAAGGGAACAACGCACTTTTGAGAATTGCTCGGGTCTTCGTGGCAGCTTTTGGGAATTGGCGATTTACTCCTTCCTCAATAGCTTCTGAGGAAGAAGGTCGTGGAACTGTACCTCACCAAAGTTATGAGCAGTTCAAGTAAGAGAATTTATCTTGTCTTTGAGGTTAAAAATTAAACACAAATTGCATCTAGTTGACCTGAAGATTTTCATTAGATGGGAATTTTTAAGTAAGACATTGATTGAAAATGCTTTATTTTGTGAGCTTTAACCAGTTAGGATCAAATGCAAAGTCCATGATATCGTATTGTGATAGAAATCTGAGCTCTGATATTCTATTTAACCCTTCGTATGGAAAACTAGTAATATCACCGTGATTCATTTTGGGGATCCAAAGCGCATTGTAGTAGGTGGAGATCCTGCAGCCTAGCCTCTAATAGCCGTGGTGCTTAAGTGCGCCTTGCACTTTTAACACTTTCCACAAAACAGTTAATCACCTCTGAAATGTCTCTGATTTATGTGCTATTGGCATCAGTAAACGGCTGTTTGTTATCCTTGGCAATTGTTTGAAGATATCAATTTTAGATTTTGTTAGGAGATACACTTAATTATTTGTTGATATGGGTCTAAGATTCTGTATTGTCTTAGTGTGCTTGTTGATTTGCATCAACCACTGGAGATTGTAACACTGATTACGGTACAGAAGGGAGTGATTTGACATCACCATATAGATTAAGCTGTGATGCTCTATGATATTTTATCAAGTGGGAGATTACTTCTGCTTTCTGTGGTCTTGAATCAGTGAAGTTTTACTCAAAAGACCTTTTGCTTTACAATATCAAGCTTCTCTAAGATAAAAATTGATTCCAGGTTCCTAAACAATGCGCTGCTTACAACAGATGGCTCAAAAGAAGATCAGAAGGTTTGTACTTTTCGTGATGTTGAAGAAGCCAAGGCAGTACTCAGGCTTATTCCAATATGGACTACATGCTTGGGATATGCTATTGTGTTTCCACAGTCCTCAACTTTCCTTGTCAAGCAAGCAGCAACCATGGATAGATCAATTTCACCAGGTTTCGAGATACCAGCAGCTTCACTTGAAAGCTTTAGCAGCATTTCCATGATCCTCTGTATTGCTATCTACGACCGTCTCTTTGTTCCTGTTGCAAGAGCTGTAACAAGGAAACCATCTGGCATTTCAATGCTTCAGAGAATTGGAACTGGGATTTTTTTATCTGCTGTTTCGATAGCATTTGCTGCTCTAGTTGAGATGAAAAGGCTCGAAATCGCTCAAGAATCTGGTCTAGTCAATGAACCAAATGTGACTGTTCCAATGAGTGTTTGGTGGTTAGTTCCTTCATATGTCTTGTTCGGAGTTGCTGATGTCTTTACCATGGTTGGTCTGCAAGAACTTTTCTACGATCAGGTCCCTAGTGATTTAAAGAGTGTTGGTCTTTCACTATACCTCAGTATCTTTGGTGTAGGAAAATTTCTTAGCAGCTTTCTCATCTCTGTCATTGAGAAAGCGACTGGTGGCATTGGCTGTTATAGCTGGTTCGACAATAATTTGAACCGGGCTCATCTTGATTATTTTTATTGGATACTTGCTGCGCTAAGTGTGGTGGAATTGATTATGTACATGTATTATACAAGATTTTACATTTATAGTAGGGATGAGAGAATCTAAGGCAATTTTTTTCTTATTACCATCTCTCTGCAATTACAATTGTTGAAAGCATGTAGCTTGTGGGGAGAGGAGTGGCATATATAAGGAACACAACATCCTCGATTGCTGCTAGTCTGCCACTGCTGTAATTGGTCAAAATATTTGGTTATCCATTTTTGTTTCAAATGTAAATGGTCTCAGTAAATTTGTAATTGGCAACAATTTTCTAATTGTGTATTTTATATGGTGACTGATTGTCTGGTTTTTGTAATTTAGTTGCCTATAAATGTAGTTCTCATCCTGAGCTTTTGAGTTGAGATATTTGCATGCTCATGAGCTCATAAGTTGACGCAGTTTAAATTCAGCAGGTGTCAGATTTGAGCTCAACCGGTTATGCAGCCTTGTCCAATGTTAATGAGTTGCATTATGTGTGTCAAGAAAATGTGCTGCATGATGCGAAGCCGTGGAAGATGATGTCCGATCTTGAAGACAGAATGTGCTGCATTTGCTTTGGATCCTGCTGGAATACAAAGAAAGATGGAAGAGGTGAATATTGTTAGTCTGTTTCATCAAGAAATAGAGAAAATAAAAGCTATGTTGGGGCAGTGAGGGAGAAGGAGAGTGTGATCAGTGATGAAGAAAGGGAGAAAATATTTATGGTGACTTGGAAAAAAGTGGGCGGTCAGGATTATAGTGCAGAGAGGTTGAGGGATTCGTTCTCTTAATTTGGTGAGGTTGGAGATGTTTGTCATAAAAAAGGTAAAGAAGAAAAGAGGTTTGGCACTCGTTATGATGGCTACTAAAGATGCAGCGGTAAGTTCATTGTTCTAATCAAAGTATTTGCAGTTTTTACATGCATGCACTTTGGATTCTTGCAATTACTTATGTTGGGTTTTTTTTTTTGGACAGGTTGCTGCTGCTATGGAAATGTGAATTGCAATCTTTTGAATCTCTTATAGTTTTTCCTTGTCAAAAAGTTGAAGAACAAGGTTTCATACCTGGGAATCTGATGACTTCAGAAATTTTGCTCTGATTAATCATCAAGAACGTGAAGATTTCGTCTTAGGGAAGCTCCAAAAGATTAGTTAGACCTTCATTTAATCCCTGTTCCTTAATACTTATTGGTCTTTAAAGACATTCTTAGATAACATGGATGAAGCTTCTATTTTTCTTGAATAATATGTTTTTGCTCATGTTTAGAATTTACCATCCATGACATACAGCGCAATGTGTTCAAATTCTTAGAGAACCTCACTCACTCGACTAGGACAAGACTGTCAATTGGAGTGCTCCTTGGGGTGGCTATTAGCCCTACTGTGGACTGTTTCTCCTTAACTCTGTGCCCGCAGCTCGCAAGGAAACTACTCAGTAGGTCCTTTATAACATGAATGACCTTAATTTTGTCAGAAATACTTGCACTTTCCATGTCTTACAAACTATGAGGAGCATAGATGTTTCATTTTTATGCAATAGACAATTATTTTCCTGATATTATGTGTTTCTATAGATATAAGAAAATGATATGATAATTTCCTGTTGTTCTTTAATTCTTCTCATGCATTTGGTTCCTGGTTTGTGTTTCTGATTTTCATCTCTTCTTGTATAGTCTGCAGAAAACCAAAAAATGGAATGCACAAGTACTATTCAGGGTAAATACCAGAACTTTTCTTTTTGTAGTTAATTGTTTTGAGCCAAGGGCATTGTCAGATCTAAATTTTCTTAGCAAGAATCTGTTCCTCGAGGCTCAAAAAAGAAACCAGCAACTGCAATTTTAAATAAGTTTTCTTACTCTTCTCCACATCTGAATTATTACCATCCATGTTCTATTTGTATAATGATTTAACTTTGTGAAAATGGGAAAGTTCCAGAAAGGCATGGCAGACTGGCTTTATAGTTTGTTCTGTATATTATACTCCTAAGCGGCTCTGCCCAAGGGGATTATATATAAAACATACTTTCAATTGATTGAAGAACTTGATGTATAGCTGTAAATTTCGCAGGTTATTTTGGTAGATTGACATATCATTTCATTTTTTATTGTCAGCGATGCATTGTAGTAGTTTGCATCAGGCAACTCCATTTCTATTCTCTAAGGTGGGTTGGCAGTAGCAAGATATGAATTTATGTTGTAATTTCTTGCGAATTTTGTAGTTGACTACTACTATGCTAGTCTCTTCTCTTAGCTGTTCGTGTATGGTCTCACATAAGTATTTTAAGAAAGCAATAAGGTAGCCTTGTCATTCCCTTCTGCACTTGCATCCCTCACTGACACTCCAACCAAAGAATTTCATTTGCTGGTTTATGTCTTGTCTGGCATCATAATGCGCAAAGGGCCTTTCAATTCTCTAGTTGTTGTTTGTAACCATTTTTTATTTAATCTCCAATACTTATCATCTTTGTTTGGTCCTGTAGAATTAGAATTAGTCATCAGGGTGCTCATTTTATTATCTAATGTGCAGAGATTAGTTGACAATCAAAATTTGTAGAGAGCATGGCTGCATATAAAAACCAAAAGAAAGCAGTGATACGAGACTTTCATAGGACTTGCTTTTGTTAACGTTTTGTGCTTCGAAGTCTCAGTGATGCGCAAAGAGTTCAATGAAATAGCTGGTAGAATTGCTTTCTAAATTGATCCTTCTTCTATTTCTGCATAATTTATCCTTGTCTAATGTTCAAGTTCTCTGCAGGCATAAACTTTGATTGCCTTTATGGTACAGGGGTTCTCTACATTCCATGTTTTTCCTTTTCTGTTTCATTATTTTCTCTATACCACCCTGCTGTTATCGGGTCTTTCTGATGAGGATTCGTCAGCTGAATTAATTTTTAATTGAATCTGATGTAAGCCCTTTTAGCAATTAATTTTTCATGTTCACATGATCGCATTTTGTTATGAACTGATCGTGAACAATAGTTGGTTGCATGTTAGTTATCACTCTAGAGTCTATCCAAGTTCCATGAATGTGGTGGATGCGTGGCTGATATCTATTTACACTAGCCTCTGAGGTGAAGGGAAGTTCTGGTCTTTTCTTGATTTCTTCACTTATGTCCATCTTAGAAACTAGAACACTTGAATTTACATGTGGTATTAGTGTTGGGTTTCATGAAAATCATACATGTTGTGAAAATTATGAAACAAAATTATTTGAGAGTTTCTAAGTTTCCATTAAACAGATCTAGGTTATTTATAAATTTATTACATGAATATCTGATTTTCTTCGACTTTGAATAATTCTTTAAAGGTTGGGTTGTTACAAACCATAAGTCATTCAATTGTCTAGCCTCTAACGGTAATCCACACGAACTACCAGTAAAAAATCTTATAAATTCCCATTTAGGAGAGAAGAATTAATATGCCTAGAGTGCTTGCTCTAATTTTGTGTTTATATAGTATTTATGTCTAACAGACAACCTCTGAAAATTAAGAGGCGTGACTTACTATTTATAGAAAAATCTAAAAAAACTTTATAATAACTATATATTAATTCAGGATAATTTTAGAAATTAACTCAATTTAGTCTTTTCTTGATTTTTCTAGATCTATAAATATAATCCCTGTATTAATTATATTATAGTCCTTAATTTTTAAAATATATTTTAATCAAGTCATTTTTAATTAAATTATCACATTTTAATTTCTAACTAATAGTTCTTCATGTGTGTGATCCATTAGGTTTCTAATATGTTGATCTAAATATAAATTATAATTAAATAAATTAAACAATTTAATTTATTATCAATTAAACAATTGATTAATTTATATTTGAAAATCAAGTGTATCGTGTTATGATCCCTCAAATATTAGAAAAGTCATTAGTGATTTGACTTAACCTTTCAGTTACCGATTTCTAAGTGTAATTAATATTATTTCTTCAATAATGTTCTGATTTAACATTAAAGCATGAAATATGCTCGTCATGTTAAATCATGTTTGTTCTCTACATAATAATCATTGATTGTTTGAATAAGATTTGAAACTCTTTTTAAATTTCATTCCACTTTAGCCAAGAATTTATCAGTCAATACTATTTGAGAATAGATGAAATATTTTTTTTTTTAATTCACCTAGGGTAATAAATCATCTCTTTATCATTCAAGTATATTTATATAGTTCATGTTGTACCCAAATTTTGCTATTTTGTTACCTTTATTAAGATAACATGTAAAAAAATTAAAGCATAACATTCTTTATATAAGATAATTTAGTGATCTTAAATCTAAGGATCATTTACACAACCACCGCGTGAACCTTTCCATAAATATAGATGATCTCTCCATATGAAATTCTCATGCGGGTCAGTTCACTGTACATGTCTTATGACAAGTACCTATATATTAGTTATAAGTATCCTTTATACTTTAGCTTATGAAAACAATTGTTTCTTTTCATAAAGAAAAGAACATAATATGTGTTAGTCTTTACAACTCTAATAAATATCCAATATTTAAAAGAGCATCGACCAAGAACGTTTCAGGAACAATACTTTGATGCAATATGAATCTCATAATTATAATAACTTTATAATTTTTACTGAAAAACATTTTTTTCCCGTGAATTTATCTTTATTTTATATTCATTAATTTAATATTAATTTAATATTAAAGATAAATTAAACCTTTATTAATAATAAATATATATTTATATAAATATAATAATATTACTTATAACCAACTAAGAGAGTATATTAAACTAACAAACTTCTTCTCAGTTGTTATTCCTGTTTATGTAAAGATTTTAATCAATTGTTAAACGATGATTTTACAAAGATTTAGATTTTACTATTCTTATTTCCCCCATTTGTTAATTCATGTGGATGCTGGGCTGAGGAGGAGAAACTTCGAATGCAATATCCCAACTTCCAAAATCTCAAAACTCATAAAATAGTTATCTTCAACAATGAAATGCAAACATAATACATGAAAACTCCAACTGTAAAAGACTCGTACGTATCAGTTGGCTCCCAGAGACCAAACAATAAGAACATTAGGCTTGCTGAAAGATGTCCCAAAGGCAAGTAGAGTTTCCCTTCTTGGCAGCTGAATGGCATTTGACTTCAAATCCAGGTCCCAATATTGTCCTGAGATAAAATGTACCTTAAAAAAAACAAATTAATTCAATACTTGTCCTACAAACTGCATGCAGGCTATTCAATTCCTGAGAGGCTGGAGGAGAACTGGAAGGCCTTTTACTGGCATGGCAAAAGAAGTGTACATAATCTTTTCGTTTGGAATCACCTTCTCCCATTTGACTCTGTTCACCAGATTGTGCATAAATACAAGAATCTCCAACCGAGCGTATTCTTTTCCTGCACACATAAAAGGTCCTCCACCAAAAGGTACAAATGTGTATGGTGCAGGGCCTTTCCCCTCAAATCTTGAAGGATCAAACTTCTCTGGATCTGGGAAATATTTGGGGTTTTTGTGTGTTGAGTATACACTCCAATATGCCTGCAGATAAGTTCATATACATCATCGATTAAGTTATTACATTCAAGATTTGAAGGGTGTTTCTGTTCATTGTATATTTATTTTTTCGTACAATACCATTCTAACAACTTGTGAATGATGACATACCTTCCATCCTTTTGGAATGGTAAAACCTGCAAAAGAGAAGTCTGCTATAACCTCTCTAAATGTTCCTGAAACAGGTGGCGAGACCCTCAATACCTCACAAGCCACACTCCAAGAATACTTCATCTTTTGAACATCATCCCAATTCAACAACTCTCCAGGAGCTTTTGACATGGCAATCTCCTTCTGTTCTGTTGATCAAAAACCACATTGAATTTCAATTTATTAACCTTCCACAGAAATTTCATAATTTTCATTTCTATGTGATGGATAGGCCTTTGATAAGAAAAAAGCATAGCTAAATTGTATGCAATACAATATCAACATTATACATTTTAAGTGGATTCAAAACCTTGGCAGAATCTATATTATATGAGCCACGAAAATGGAAATTGTTAGCAACTAACTACCTACTGTACACATTCTAAAAATCAGTCTGTGTTGGCTTGCAAAGAATAAGGCTAATTAAGGATATTTACCTTCCAAAACCCTCTGATAGATATGGGGATACTCAGCAAGATAGTACATGACCATTGTGATTGCACTACTGGTTGTATCATGGCCGGCGACAAGTAAACCCAAAACCTTGTAAGCAATATCCCTTTCATTTAAAGGTTGCCCATTATCGTCCGATGCAAGAAGCATCAGGGTCAATAGATCAGTAGCTTCAGCACGTTCTTCATAATTCTCCGATGCTAGCTCCCCTTTCCTCTGCTTCATGATGGCTAGAAGCTCCTCGCGAATGATTTTGCCTCCTTTGACTGCACGGTAATAGGTTGTACCGGGAAAATTTATAGGTACTGACACAAGGCCATTAGTGACAAGATTGAAGTGATTTTCAAGCCTGCTAACATGAGCAGGATCCTTGATGTTCATAAACAATCTACAAGCCAGTGCAAAAGTGTATTTTTTGGACAATGGCAACACCCTTACTTGTTTGTATGGGGACCAATCTGCCTCCAAATGATCTTTCGCCATTGAATCCATAACAGGAATGTAATGTTTCAGAACTTCTGGCTTGAGAATTTCGGGAAGAAATCTGCGCAATATGGTACTATCATCTTTGGAAGAGGTAATAATTTCCTCAGGAAAAGACAATATTCTCTGTATTGGGCGAGGCCACCAGTTGGTGACATACTTGTTTTCGCTCGAGAATAAAAACTTGTTGCCTGAGGCACCACAGAACATAGCCAAATTATCTCCAAGAAGGGATGTATGAAACACATCCGTCGAGTATTTACTCATTCTATCATTTACGAATTTCTCAGGTGTTCCACTCCTACCAGCTCTCACAAAGTCCCATGTTTCTCCGATGATCGGCCATCCTGTTTTTCCCGGCGGCAACTTGGCATTGGAGGATTTTCTTCTGTATGCTGAAAAGACAAGATAAAGAGATATACAGAGTACAGCAGGAGGAAGGAGATATGAAAAGAGGAGTCTGAGATCCATGTCCATATACTTGGCCGCAACAACCAAAAGGATTATCAGCGGCATGGTGGGCACATCACGTTGCCATGGCATAGAAAAGGATGGTTGATATATATATATATATCAAAAGAAGAGGCCGATCGAGTCCTTTTGGTCAACTTAGATATTTCTGGCTGGTCAAAACTGGTTTGCTCAACGTTTCTCTTTTATGTTAGTGACTTCTCCGGTGCCGGGCCAGTCACGGTGGCGTACAGATACTTTAAATATTAAATTAAAAGAACTCTAAAAGATTTATTGATTTAACAATGCATCCTCTCACAACATGTGTTCTGTCCTTCCTTCTGGTTTTTTAATGAAGATTTTGTCAAACCTTTATTTTTAAAAATTATATGTTTTGTTTCATAATTTAACTTTTTTTTTATATCAATTTATAGGATTTAAAAAAATTATTAAAAACAAGATACGAAAGAGAAAATATTTGGGAAGGCATATATTCTAGTATCTAAAATAGTTAATGTTAGCGTTAATAAGAATTTTTTTAATGAAAAGAATTTTACAATGATAATTTTTTTTTATGAACATACTAACGCAGATGAAAACACAAACAAAAAAAAGCTAAAAAAATTAAAGTCTGATAAAATTATCACACAAAACTTTAATTTATAATTTTATTAGTTAATATTTCTCTTTAAGTATTCTACTTTTTAAAAAGATTTACAGTTCCTTAAATAAGCCAAAAAATTAACTTAAAAAAACCTGAAAATAAAGGAAAATAAATAAAAATCTTAAAAAAAACTAGGAAAAATAAAATTATTAAGCATAATATTTAATTTTCTAAACTATAAAAAAAATAAAAATAACTAAGAAAACAAATAATTCTTTTTCTAAATACCCCTTTCGCATCATTCTCCATGGGTTAAAAAGAACTCATAATCAAATTCAAATTATTCTTGACTCAATCTCGTGGATATTCAATCAAGAGTTTCAAATTACATGCTCATTTTTAAAAATAAAAAAAAACATCATATCTATCATACTTAGTTTTCCTAACAATAGAACCAATCTTAGTGTTAGAAAAAGATTTGAAATTTGTTTCGCAACTTTTATATAAAGTACAAAAACATTAACTTCAATTCCACCAATTCTAAAATCATCTTTAAGCACATGTGAGACATATTCTTCATAATATATTTCATCAAAAATCACCTTTGGAGTCACAAATAATTTGGTTTTTTATTTCATGGATATCAAAAACAAAAAACTTCGTATCTAAATCTTCTCCTTTAATATCATAAACATCTAAATATATTAATTTAAAATAAAAAAAATTAAAAATATATTTTTAAAATATAAAAACAAACATGCCGGAACAAATAATAAATAGTATTTTTAGTTCGTCCGAAAGTGAATTTTTGGTTAAAAAAGATAACAAGATTTGAACTCCCCCTTCCGGCGGCAGAAAAATAGTCAATTCTAGATATAATATTACATTATATTATTTAATTTAGATAGACACGTGCTTCAGGGAATGCAATCGCCATGTTGAATGTAGTTATTTGACTGTGGAATAGGTTTAATGTAATTAAAGGTTTATGTGGTATTATTTTATTTTGCAAAGATACGTTTATACTTTTAATTTGGGCAATTGGGTCCTCAATTTGATTTCTTAGATAGTAGAAGTGCGTCTGTCTACAATTAACCTGATTTTTATTTATTTTAAATCTTGACTTTCAAGGGGAGGGGAATAATTAGCAGCTTCTTATTGATTACATTTCCATATAAAAAGAAAAATTTATTAAAAAAAAAACCAAAACAGTTTGTTAAAAACTTTTGCTGATTTCTTTTTATATATTTAGAAATTAATTTTTTGATTTTTGTATTTACGTTATAATTTTTATTCATTTTTTTTAAATTTATGCTAAAAGGTATTTTTCTTGTATTTTTTGCTGAGTTTTTATTTTATTTTAAAAATCCAAAGAAATATATTAAGAAAGAAACAGCTTTGATTTATGTAAGAATTATAACATCTTGAAAACATAAAATAAAAAGTTTCAAGGAAACATTAAACTGAAAAAAATATTCATAATTATGAAGAAATACACAAATTGAATCAAGTATGTTTTTATTGATAGATAATTTTATCCTTCATCGATGAAGGGAAAAGATAAAATATTTTTTTCTATAAAAATAAAGTAAAAACTTAAAATAGAAAATAGAAAAAAAAGTTGTGGTAAATAAATAAAAATTAGAAAATATTAAAATATTTATATCATTGTTTTATATCTTTTCAAAATTTTAATATTTTTTCAAAAAAGAAATAAATAGAAAACTCACATGTGCCCTCCATTTCTTCAAAAATTAAAGAAAATTAAGTTGATCATAGACAGATGTGAACTAAACTATAAGGACTCAATTGCTCAAATTAAAACTAGAAGGATGTGTTTGTCCGAATTCTATACAGAAAGAGCTTCTAGTATCATTAAACCCTGCAAGTATAAAAATTAATTAATATTCATTGATTTCGAATTGCAGAAATACTAAAGCCCCTAGGTTGATTATTCTACTATAAAAACAGATAAAGTAGCTGTACAAGGAAGGCCATCACTATTTGAATTTCTATAAAACAATTATATATTGGCTAGAATTAAAGCGTAGCATCATAGTTTTTAGACCCGGTCCGGTCCAAGATCCAGGTTTTGAGTTTTGACTAGGTCATCGGGTTGTTCGGGTTAATTTTTTCTTAAAAAATATCAAAATAACATCGTTTTAGTAAAAAAAAAAAGAACAAAACAAAAGTCAACGGGTTGTAACCGAATTTTTGACCAATTCTTGCTAGGTCAACCGAGTCGCCGGGTTATATCGGGTTTTTCTTTCCCTTGTTTTTTCTTCAACCCGGTCCAGTTATAGCCCGGGATCGATCTGTCAAGCCGGACCGGGTTTTAAAACTATGAGTAGGATTACACGGTGCATGTGTGGATCAAATGTGAATAGTACATTTTATCAATAGATTAAGATTTAATTTAATTGGTGTCTACATACAATAATTACCCCATTTAATCATTATTTATTATTGAATTAGAGCAAATTACAATAATCTCATGAGGTATCATAAAATTATAATGATTATTTAAGAATTTGAAGATATTATTCCATGCTTGTGCTATGCTGAGAGAGGACCAGACTACAACTCATGAATTTTTTTGATTTTATTATTAAACTAGAAAATATAGTTGTTTTATGATCGTTAAAACAAGTTAAATTTATTTTTTTTTATCAAAATAATATATTTATGTTTTGTGTGATTAAAAGCTAAAAATATCATAAATATAATTTAATCATGTTCCAAAAATCTATTTAAATATTTTTACAATAAACGACGGGTTTCAATTTCATAAATAAGTTATTATAGTACTATTTTTTTCAGATCAAATATATATATAACATTTGAGAAAATTATTAAAATTTAAATAAAAATTTGTAATAGTATTTAATAACCATATCAAATTTGATATTTAAGGGAAGGAAAAATACGTGTGTCCGGAAACAACATATAGATTTGCTAGAAACTATAGTTGTGCAAGAAAAGAAAAGAAAAGAAAAGAAAAGAAAAGAAAAGATTAAGATTAAGCATCACTAGAATGTCATTTCTAATGTGAATTTCCATTTTGTTTTAGTTGCTTTTTTATACTTTTACATAATAAGTTA
>Ga0325403_1002839_pt1 | contig 15526 bp, 11 predicted proteins | sample PopdelMetagenome_19_FD_205665 | JGI IMG/M metagenome (GOLD analysis project Ga0325403, IMG submission 205665) | Populus deltoides microbial communities from Bellville, Georgia, United States - Xylem-PdKOR-R4 | ecosystem: Host-associated > Plants > Phyllosphere > Stem > Wood/Secondary xylem...
CTTGGTCCCTTAAATGAAAGCATCAACATATGGTATAAAAGTGCCTTACTTTTTATTTTTTGATCCTTGTCAATTATTGTATTTGAATAGGTATGTCTTCAGCTTGCAATCATATGATTTGATTTTTAAGATTTATCACTGGGATTTGAGTTCAATTTAGATCTAATGCGTCTCCTATTTGGTAATACAAAATGTAAAAACATTTTGTGGGTGCCAGCTCTTTTAATATTTGGCATTGTGTCAAGAGGTTAGAGAATAAATTCCACTCGCACTGGAGTTGGAAAGTGCTAAATTACTTGGAGGATAGCTTCCAATTATATGATTTGATTATTCTTATTTATTGTTGTGATTTGAGTTAAATTCAGATCTAGTGTGTCATCTTTCTATTAATACAAAATGTAAAACATTTTGTGGATACCAACTATTTTAGTTGATAAAGTCATCTTGCACTGTGCCAAGAGATCAGAGATTAAGTTCCATGCAGACCAAAGATGGAAAGGGCTAAAAGACTGGGAGGTTTGGCCTTTTTTTTTCTTCTTCAAAGAACTAATCTAGCTTTAACCAAAATGAATCTAGATGTATTACTTGGTCTTATTTTCAATAGTCATCTATTGTTCTTTGATTGAATATTTTCTTAAAAAAGTACTTTCAAGAAGCCAGTTGATTTTTAATGATCACAAAAAAAACATTTCTTTCATTTAAAAAGTTCAGATTCTAGAAGTTTTGTTGCTCAACAATCCAAGTTGCTTCCACTAAATGAAAGATTTTTCAAGGGATTCCTCTTTTTCCTAATGATAAATAAAGTAAAGGTGTGAAAATGTGTGCATGTGCAGAACACAGTTCTGAACTCAGCTTGAGATTTTGTTTTATTCTCTGCTTTAAAGGTGTGACACTTGAGTGGTAATGTGTTATTGACATTGCATCAATGTGTTTCTTCATGGCATATCAGTCAAAATGTTAGAACCTCATAGATGCCTTGTCAAAAAAATATTAAGGGCATTAGGACACCAGTAACAAAGGTAAAGACAAGGGATTGAAGTGGCGGAGTTTATAACCTTGCCACTAAGGTGTAAAAGTGTCACTGCAGGGTGTAGTTTTTCATTTTCTCCGTTCTTTATTTTACTCAAATTATTTCTTTACTTCATCAAGGATCATGAATCTTTAACGCAGAAATTTTGAGAATGTGTGCATCTCTTTCTTCTTCTTCTTCTTCAAAAAAAGACTGCCCTTCTTTTTCTGTATCTATCTTTTAATTACTAGATGCATATCAATAAACAAAGGAGAAGGAAAGATAAATATATAAAGGGAAAGAAAGACGTGATAGTATCAATAGAAGTGACATTGTCCTCGTGGATAATCAGTACCACTGAAATTATTATATAAAAGCTGATCAACTTGCCCATGTATCTGTTTAGGAAGCTTGTAGTATTGTACTGCAGTATAATTGTGTGGAATTAAATGGTAAAGGGAATACTGTTGCAATTCCTCACTGTATGTTGTTTCCTTTATTTATTTTTCTTTTGAATTCATTCTTGCTTAATGCTTGGGTTCTTGGGCATGATTTGCAATGGCTGCTCTCCACATTGCTGCTAAATCATAGCAGTAGTGATGGACTTGCAGTGTAATCCTATTCTTCTACATCTCTATTATGTTCTTTCTCACCTTTATCAATGCAAGGATTTTCTATTCCTTCAGTTACTCATTATTTGCTGTGTTTCTGTTATATGCTGCTATTTATGTTAACAATATCGGCAAACAGATACCTCTCTGATCATTTATACTAATGCAATCAGTTTTACAGAGTGTGACCCTAGGGGATGAAGAAGCAAACCGGAGGGGTGTCCAGAAGACAGTGCTTGAGAGGAAAGGGCCTTCAACATTTAGCTGTGGGGTGGAGATAATTTCAAAGACTGAGTTGCGAGTTCATCGCAGTTTAGAAGCAACAGTGGATGCTATTCTCTCAGGTATTTTTTTCTTCTGATTTAGTAAAACAAAAAAATTACCATTTTATGTTTTAGTTCTGCAAGACATTCTCAAGAAGAATTGTGGCAAAATTTTGTTACAATTTACAAAGGAGAGTTTAAAGGTAGGTTGCTGAAGGAAATCTACAAAGACAAGAGGCTGCTGTTATGCTGCCATTCTGCAGCTCCTTCTGCTGCCAATGAAGGCAGCTCCTTCTCCTACTTGTTTAGTGTGTTTTCTGTTCCCTTTGCTCTCTCTTAACCTCTCTATTTATAGCTGAAAATGGGGGAAAAACTTCCCCATTTTCAGGCACAATTTCTGCCAAGAACCTGCCATTGACATATGCTGATTTTCTGCCACTAACAATTCCCCCACACCCCCTGATCTGTCCTCTATGCCTTATTTGTTGACACTGTTTCTGTGGAAGGACGTTCCCCACATGTGGAAGTTTGCAAAGTGAGCTCCCAGGGAGTAAAAAAAACTAAAGAAAGTGAACCTGCCTTTCAAACATCTGCTGAAAAGAAAGATGAAGTTTTGGTTGAAGATTTCCACTTGACAGATGAAAGGATTGGTCATAATGAGCTTACTTCTGAGTCTCCTCCAGACATGGGAGACAATTCTTCGGAACATGAAGTACCACTTTGCCTGTATGTCTATGGGGTAAGCACACTTTTTGGAGTGAATGTTCTCTAGTTGTAATCGGGTGGTTGTTTCTTTCTATATGCAAGTTATGTTTAATGAGATAGGAAATGAATTTCCTTTGGAACTGATAGGAGATGTATGTTGATGACTTTAAACCATTTCATAGCAGGTAGATGAAGCTTGCAAAGCCAGCTGATTTCAGGAAAATGACATCCTTTAAAAAATAATAATAAAAAAGAAGAAGAAAAGAAAACAGAAAAAAAAAAATTTATAAAGTTTAAATCTCATTAATAAGCAATTTATTTCTCGTTACAAAGTTTATGATTGAATGTGTTGCTTGCTCCCTCACCTCTTGTATTTATTTCTATCACACATTATCGACAGTTGTTTAAAGGAACACCATTGTGTAAAAGAGGGCAGTGCTATGTTATAGTTAAATTTTTCATGCTGTGTCTGTTTTTGTATTCTCTGTTTTCTTCAAGTAGAATGTTAAGAAATTCACCAAAAACTTGTTCTTTTTCTTTTTTCATTCTAATACTAGAAATTATACCACTTATGTTTTATATATATATATATATATATATGCTTTTCCATTCTTTTAAAAAGAACATTTGTCATTACAAGGAAGTAATCTCTAGTCTCAAGATAATTTAAAGCTCATTTTTGACAGTCGTTTAAAGGAACACCTTTGAGTAAAAAAGGGCAGGGCTACAGCTAATGTTTTCATGCTTCATCCTTTTCTGCATTCTATATTTTCTTTAAGTAAAATGTTAAAGAAATTCACCAAAAACTTATCTTTTTTCTTTTTCTTTTTTCATTCGGATACTAGAAATTGTACCACATATGTTTTTTATTTTTTATGTCCCTTTCCATTCTTTTAAAAATAACATTTGTCCTTTATAAGGAAATTACCTCTAGTCTCAAGATAGTTTGGAGCTCGATGAATATCTACAGTGGCTATTCCTACTTAATTTTTGTCAGTAGGAGCTCACTTGTATTACCAGATAGCTAGTTTATGTCTTTAAACATGATAAAGCAAGCTGGGCTGAAGTTTGCATGAGCCAGTTATCAAGATCTAATTTTTCTCTTCCAAAAAATTGATCCTACATTTTATTTTCAAAGTAAAACTAGACTTTGCATCTCACCTGAAGTTAATTAAATTTTCAATTTTTGGCACTTGATTACTGCTGCATAGTATGAATATACTGGATATGGAACTTACAAAAAGAGCAGTTATTCTAGATCTTGGAGACAAGTGTGATTCAAGGGATCAATCAGTTGAAAATGGAAGCTGCAGTTCAATTAACTGATAACATCAGTGATGCAGATGCGCTACTTGCCTTGCAGTCCAAGCTCAAGAAAAATGCCAAGATTCAAGCTGCTGCCAAATCTCACGACATACCCATTTATGTGACAAAGGTTTATATGATCAAACCAATAGTTATCTATTTCCTAGCTACAGCTATGTATTTTCAATATGGTGAAACCTGTTTTCTTTCTTTTGGTAGACAAGTTCCTTGGAGCAAATAACAAAGGCCATAAGGGCATTGATGAGCAGTCATGCTAATGGATTGAAGGATTCTAGAACAGAAGAGAATACAAAATTGTCAGAGAAGATAGATGCCCTGGAGGTAAGAGTTTTCTTTCAGTTGTGTTTTTGAAATATTTATTATTGATTAATATATTTTGTGGATGGAGTGCATTAAGAATGATTAATGTTTTGGTCAATGCCACAGCGTTCTGGGGCCACCATGGGAGTTGATAATGATCATGGCGTATGCTGTTGTGAATTGTTAGCGACTCTTAGTAAATTCATTAATTCACACATCTCTAAAAATTCAACGAGTTGGCATCAAAATTACATGACATGCCTAATACAAATGAAGAATTGAAGGTCCACAAAAGAAGAAAAAAGAAAATCTAAACTATTATCTAAACAATTGCAGAGAAGTTGATTAGAGAAATTAACTGAAATTTTAAATAAACACAAACCCAACTTTATTGTAAGCCAATGTAACAGTGTAAGTTATTAAGACTATAACTTGTAGTGCTATGAGGAGCAATACAGTGTAAGTGATTCCTGTATAGTGTCTATAGAATGGGTTTTGGCAGACTCAGGGGGGCCCTATTCCCTTAAGAATACAATAAAATATACTCTTCCAATAACCCAAGGGGAAGGACTGATTTGAGGATGGTATACCAGTTTACTTTCTTGTTGGGGAAACAGGGCTGCCAGAAAGAAAGAAGATTTCCCTTAGGAGATTCAAGACTTACTAAGAAAGTGTACTGTGGCTACCTGTCCCTTCTTTCCTTGCCTTGCCTGTGGCCTGCTTTCCTAGTAGGAATTCTTGTCTGCAGACTATTCTCACTACTACAGAAATATCACTATCACCCCTAAAAACCAAACTCTCCTGTATATGATAGTTGTAATTTGTTTTGGGGAATCAATGACCCACAACTTGTTTATTTATTTTTGGAAAACAGCAAGAGTCTTTGTAGTAGTGTGACTGAGATATAAGAAGATATGAATTCTTTCTCTGAAGTATGACCTTTTCACGTAAACTGGACTGCATGGTTAAGGTGGTACTATCATCAAGTTGTTATTCTAAGAGTGGCTGTTTCTTAGGTCCCATTTGGTACAACTATTAGCAGTTAGCTATGGTTGTAGCTATAAATGTGGATGCAAAAGGTGTTTGGTAATGTGTCGGTGAAAAGGTTTTAAATGCAAAATAATACTCAAAAGCCTTTCAAAAACCTTAAAAGCTTCAATATGTGGTTTCTCTAAATAGTAGTTTAAATGGCTTTTGAAATGCATTTGCATTGTTAGCGAACACCTTTAATTTGGTGGTTGGTGGAAAAGCACCTCCAACCACCTAACCAATGGAGAACTTAATACCTCAGCTCCATTATATTACCAATGGTTTTATGAAGCTTAAACTAAGATTTGGTTTTCCTTTCACTCCCTACCCTTTTCCCTTTGTTTTCTTTTCTTCTTCTAGAGCAGCATGAATGTATGGCTGTTTGAAAATTGGCAACATAATCATGCTTTAGTGTGGAAAACAAATTTGATCAGTTGTGAGATGACCACATGGTTGCAAGCTGGTTTTTCTTTTGCAAGAATGTGCTCATTTCAATGGACATTTTTTCTTAAAATTAAACAAAGCTGCTTCTCTATGGATATTCAATGCATTAATATGTGTTTGTGTGTGTACATATAGTATTTGGATCTATTTTTTTTTGGTTTCTATCTCAAAGTTTATTCTCAATGTGGGTGGGTGATCTTTAGGCCAGTGATGATTGAAAGGTAATTTGGATGGTGTCTACTCAATTTATTATATGATCTTCAAGAAAGAGTGCATACTGTTAGATCTGAGTCTGTTGCATTTGATTTAGAAGATCTCTTTTAAATTCCATATAGTGTACAAATTTCGTTTTCTTTCTCCGGAAGGGGCAGTCTTCCTGTTTAACATTGCCTTGCATATTTTCATTTTTGAATCTTGAATAGTATCATTTCTGCCTAGTGCTTCTGTTTTCCTTTTGTCTAGTTGAAAATAATAAAGAAACAGGGATATACAGAACATAGAAAGTAGAAAAGAACAATGATTGGAGAAGTTTGTATGCATTGATTGATTTATTGTAAGCCTTCCAACAGAATATATCATGTCCAAGAGACTAACAGGAGGCCATGGTGATCACAGTTAATAAATAAGGATGTCAACTGGCTATCTTCATTACTCTATCATGTTATCATTTGGAACACCTAGTTCATCTAAATTATTACATTTCAACTCTACAAAGTACTTTTCTTCATACAGGAGGCAAGAATAGCTGTGATGCAAGTAGTAATTCCAAAAGGAGAACCTGTGGAGCTGCTCCCTAGGTCATCACACATTATGTCCCTTCAAATAGATTTCATTCGAAAATACCAATTAGAAACAGAGAGAATTGGTATAGAGCCAGAGGCACGTCTCCGTATCCTCCCATATCAGACTAGGATGGATGTAAACAGCAAGTTTATTGAAACAATTGGGACAGATAGCGGAGTTGATGATTTTATCAGTGCCACTGGTAACACAAATGGATCACCCTACAGCATTGACAGGTTACCTCTCTTGCCTGACTAGTATTGACCACATTGCAACTTGAAGTATCTCCACGCTTGATAGCTTTAATATGTGCAGCAGATCAACAAGTTCTTGTACATGAGTATCCATATCTGCATGGTTTGCATATTCTGGTTCCTTTGCTGATATGTATTGCCTTGAGCATTTCAGTATATATATATTTTTAAATATTGTGCAAAATTGCAATTACAAGCCAGTGAGGTTTCTGCTAATGCATTTAATAACCTGGTGCTAATCAAGTATGTGCTTCTGTTGTTATATTGGCAATCAAAAGGGGGACAAGATAGGATAATGACAGAACTTAATAATAGCACCGAAAGTAACCTAATGACCTTGAATTACATAATTTTTACTTGCATTCGTTACTTTCATTGCATATATGTGATTGTGAAATAATTTTTGGGATGAACTGATCTAATGAAATTGAATTTCATTTCATTACTTAACCAATCGCAAGTGTAATCTCTTATCTTCTTCGCGACTGCTCAACCTAAAACTGGTGTTGTTTCGTGGCCATGTGATGCATGCAGTGAATCTATTTTGGTAATCGCATCCAAATATACTCTACTTATGGAGAAGGCGGTCTTTTAATACTTTACCCTGTCTTTACCTTGTGCTCAACATTTGACCCAACAAACTAGATGGGAAAGATTTTATCCCATCTCGTCCTCTGGTAGCATCTCTTGACTAGCGATCTAACAACCTTGAATTATATCTTACATTAAAACTTACTGGCTTTCACAGCAGTTACTTGATTGACGTTTGAATGGGGTCCTTTACTTTGCTTAACTGGTGACTTGATCAATTGAATCATTTAACTTCATTTGTGCTCATTTTCTGGTAACTTGATCAATTGAATCATTTAACTTCATTTGTGCTCATTTTTTGCATAGCACATATGACCTAACATTAATGGAAGTCACTGTCCTTTTCTCCTTAACTAATGATCTGAAAGTTATTATTATTTTGTCACCTCTTTGCTTGGAATGTTATAGTAATTCATTTTCCAAGTGATTTATTTTGTATACCTTTGTGTCTGGACAACCATCTTTTAAAGCCGAACATTGAACTATTGCCCTAATTTTTATAATTAGGATCCACATTTGCATTTGCTGCATGTGAGACTTGTTGAGTGTTGAAGGCATGCTCTCTCTTTAGCTATCTACCTAATGACTGCATATTATATTATAATATTGCATCATGTTAGCCCCAATATCTTGATTTGTAGAGATTGATTGATATGCAATTACTTAATTTAAGGGAAATTGATTGATAGACAATTAGTTGTACATAATTACCTATGTAGAGAGATTGTAATTATGGTCTAGGAGTGATCTTATGATGTAATTATGTTACGTGCATGAAGATTAAGGGTGGAAAAGGCTGGTGGAAGCAAGTTAAGTGTGAGAATAGTAGCTAGACAAGTTTTGACAGTTAGAAATGAAAATGAGTAGCACTTAACTACCAATATAAATTTCCACGTGATTTGTTAGTTAGGAAGTTGTGATCCATGTTAGTTAGTAGTTAGAAGTTAGTTAGGAGACTGTTAGTCGTTGTTTTGGAGGGAATTCCATTGTACATAATGAAATGTGTAAGAAATGTAGAATCCAAGCAACAAGAAATCAGAATTCTGCAGTTGCAACTTCAACTTTCACCCTTCCTTCTACTTCTCTCTTAATTTCCCAAGTTTTTCATTTTGTGTTAAGGTAAGACCTTAACAAATTGGTATCAAAGCAGTAAGATTCACAACCATAGAAGGTTGCATCGCGTGACAAATAACAATGGTGGAAAATAACAAGGTTGAAGCCTTGGAATAACATGGCAAGAAACTAGAGGAGTAGATGCAACATATGCATGAAGAATTTAAAGAACAAATGCAACATAGGCATGAAGAATCTCAAGAATGGGTGACATGAACTCTGAAACAATGGTCGGAGTAGGGCTAAGAGGAATGAACTCAATTTACAATGGAAACACTAATGACTACATTAAATTCATTTATGAGCAACTAAGAAGCAAATAAAGAAGGAAGGATCATTCAAGTTTCTGATGGAATAATTCCCAACCAAAGAATAAACATACGTGGGGAAAGCGTGTGCAACTATAAAGTTCAAAGATTGGGGTATAATGTAGCTTTATCAAAGGTGGAATTGCTAACTTTCAAAAGGGAGAATTCATGGGGATTGATTAGGAAATATGAGCATTTTTTAAGATGCATTTCAGACTAGTTCAACAATGGGTGAAAATAATCTCTTTACTTAGAAAGAAAGGCTGAAAACCAGTCTGAAAGATTCATATTGGGAAGTAATGACTTGGTTAATTGAGAGGAACTCACAAAGGCTACTTGTATAAGGTTTGGTAGTAGAAAAGATGTGGTGGAGGAATTTAATAAGCTAGTGTAGGATAAAGAAATGGAAAAGTATGTAGAGATTTGAAGAAATCAAATCTCTAATGACTGCTTTGAATCACACATTGCTAGAATCATGCGAAATTTCCAGTTTTATTAGATATTAATCCAATGCTCAAGAATTTTAAGCCAACCACATTAATACAGGCTTTTGATCAAGCAAATGGCAAGAAGAGTCTAATCTTGTGTTAGCTAAAAGAAACATATTTGTTACAAGAATGACTACTCTAATTAGCATGGGAAAATTTCCAAGTAATCAGTCTTTCAAGCCTTTCAATCAAGCTAAGAATAGGAGTAATGCAATGATCAAGACACTTTTCCGAAACATTACATGAACAACAAAGGAGATTGGGGTAATGCTTCAAATGAGGAGAGAAAAAAATTCCTGGTCATTAATGTAATTACTCTAGCATCGGAAAATTGCTAGGTAATCAGTTGTTTAAGCCTGTCAATCAAGCCAAGAATAAAGTAATGGAAGGATCAAGACACCTTTTTGAAACATTACATGAACAACAAAGAAGATTGGGGCAATGCTTCAAATGATGAGAGAAGTACATTCCTGGTCATCAATGTAACTACTCTAGCATCGGAAAATTCCTAGGTAATCAGTCTTTTAAGCCTGTCAATCAAGCCAAGAATGGAGTAATGCAAGGATCAAGACACCCTTCTAAAGCATTACATGAACACAAGTGATTGAGGCAATGCTTCAAATAAGGAGAGACCTTTTTGAAACATTACATGAACAACAAAAGAGATTGGGGAAATGCTTGAAATGAGAAAAGTACATTCCTGGCCATTAGTATAACCAAAAAGGTATACATATGATTAAAGGTATAACAGAAGATGATGATGAGTTCTTGGAAGTGGAAAAAGGAGGCAATCATGAAATTATTGTTAAGGAAAATGGAATTGAAGAATGTCTTATCCTTGAATGCACCAGTAAAAAGTTATGCCTATAATACCTTTAGAATTAAAGGTCGCCGTTAAGGAAGGGATATTATGATCATGATTGATAGTGACAATTCACATAACTTTATTAGTGATTTAGTCATTAAAGAAATCAAGGCAATTGTGGAGAAGATTACTACATTGTTTTTAAAAAGGTATAATGAGATGTAATGCTTTTTGTCTAAGTTCATATGGTTTATCCAAGTATGAATTCCAAGCTAATTTGAGGTTCTTGAAATTAGGAAGGTGTGACATAGTTTTGAAGGTACATTGGTTGAAAATTTATTCTCCTTTCTTGTTTGATTTCAGCCTCATTTTTTTTTGCATTTTAAAAATATTTTTTATTTCAAATTAATATTTTTTGATGTTTTTAAATCATTTTGATATGCTGATATAAGAAGTGATTTTTAAAAAATTAAAAAAATATTATTTTGATACATTTCCAAGCGAAAAACATTTTGAAAAGCAACCACACTTACAAACACCATCTTCATTAAAATGAACTATCATTCAACAATGGTGGTATGATGATTGAATAAAATGAATGGTTGAAGAAGCCAAATATTAGATGATTATCACAATTAAGGTACACAAGAGTTTGAAGGAAGCCATTTTTGGATTTCTAGGACAATTGTTTTCTATGGAGGTGTTCAAAGGATGTGAAGAATTCAAAGGTTAAGGCATTGTTAGAGGAATATCAATTTGTGTTTGCAGAATCAAAACATTTACCACCAACTAGGAAGCTGGATTACAAGATTCCACTCAGTTTAGGGGCAAAGCTAGTCAACATTAAACCTTACAAGAGTGAGTTAATTCTAAAGGAAAAGATAGAGAAGTTGAAGAAGGATATGTTACAAAATGGGATCATTCACCATAGTTGTAGTCCATTTGCATCTTTTGTTTTCTTGGTTAAAAGCAAGATAATACATGAAGATTATGTGTGGATTACACACAATTGAATAATCTAACTGTCAAAAATAAGTTTTCAATTTCTCTAATATATGAATTGATTTAATGGATGAATTACATGGATCTAAGTTATTTTAAAGTTGGATTTAAGATTAGAGTATCATTAAGTAAGGATGTGTGAAGATGTGGATAAAACTACATTCAGAACTGACCATGGACATTATGAATTCAAGATAATACTTTGTTGGCTTAACTAATGCACCAACTACCTTTCAAGCCTTAATGAATAGTATATTAAAGCCTTATTTGAGAAGATTGAATTGGTGTTCTTTGATGATATAGTGATATATAGTTCCACCTCATAATTACATATCAGTAATCTTAGAACTATTTTGAAAACATTTAAGAATGATCAGTTATTTGTAAAATAATCTAAGTGCTTTTTTTATGACGAAAAAATGGAGTATCTAAGGTATATTGTCTTTTTAGAAAGAGTGGGAACAAATCCTAAAAAGATTGATGTTATGAAGAACTTGTCTATTCTATATTTTGTAAAGGAATTGAGAGGCTTCTTAGGTTTAACAGATTATTACAAGAAGTTCATTAGAGGTTTTGGCTTCATCAACAAACCACTAATAGAATTGTTAAAGAAAAATAACTTTAGTTGGAATGAGAAGGCTGAGTCAACTTTTGATAAGATTACAAAAGCTTTGTTTGAGGCTCCAATCTTAGCACCACCAGATTCTAACAATGTTTTTGTGTTAGAAACTGATGCATGTGCTACTGGATTGAGAGCTATTTTGAGCACTATTTTGAGTATAATCAGTTCATCATTAAAATTGATCATGAAAGTCTGAAATATGTTTTAGAACAAAAGATCCATACTCCAAAGGAAATGTCTAACCAAATTGTTAGGGCTGAGGTATGTTATACAACATAGAAAAGGAAGAGAAAATGTTTTTGAAGATGCATTGTCCAAGAGACTAGAAAAGGAAAAAAGTTCAATATGAAGGGAAAAGCTAATTAAAGGAGAACAAGGAAGATTAAAAACTTTAACAACTTACCAATATGTTATTAGGATATCATCAACTCATATAAAAATAATCATAAGTTACATGACATTATAGTTGGGAAATTGATAAATGTTAGTGACTGGCTGAAATACACTTTTGTAAAGGGAATTTTGAGGTATAAGAACAGAATTGTGATTGATAATGATAAAAATTTAAGAAATAGATTAGTAGGTGCTAGTTACAACTTTTACATCGGGGGACATTCAGGGATTCAAAATTCTTATAAAAGATTGAAGACAATGTTTTATTGGCCATCAAGAAGCAGTTGATCAAGAAATAGTGGAATAATGGGACATTTATAAGCAAGTTAAGATGGAGAGAATGATGTAATTGTGTCTTTTAATTTGCTAATAGTAGATGTATATGTTAGAGTTAGGGTTAGTCTAATGGCTATTCTTGATATGAAGTTGATAAAGAAGGGAAATAGAATTGTAACTATAAAGCTTATACAATGGTTTAACTCGTTTAAAAAGGATGCAACATAGGTGGACTTAAAGGAAATCAGTAGCTAATTTATTGACTTTTATACTAATTCTTGAGGAAAAGAATCTTTTTATGAAGGGAATATTGTTACGTGCATAAAGATTAAGGGTGGAAAAGGCTGGTGGAAGGATTGGAAGCAAGTTAAGTTACATGTGGGAACAACAACTAGACAAGTTTTGACAATTAGAAATGAAGATAAACAACAACTAACTACCAATAAAAATTGCCATTTGATTTGTTAGTTAGGAAGTTGTGGTCCATGCTAATTAGTAGTTAAAAGTTAGGAGATTGTTAGTAGTTGTTTGGGAGGGAATTTCATTATATATAATTAATTGTGTAAGAAATGTAGAATCCAAGCAATAAGAAACCGGGATTCTATAATTGTAGTTTCAAATTTCCTTTTCTTTTACTTCATTCTTAATTTCTTAAGTCTTTCTTGTTTTGTAAAGGTTAGACCTTAACAAATTATGTGAATACTTGACTATTTAAAAAGAAGAGATCCTCCATTAAAAGACATTTAGATCGTTTTAACATTGCATCAGAGCCTAAATTCTAGATTTTATGCTTGACTCTTTAGGCTGATATTTTTTTGAGTTGAGTTGTGGTTGGTTTGGAGTATAGATAATTTCTGGGTGTAAAGATATTTTGTTTTGGTTAGAGATTACAAAGATATAGTTGGGTATTTTGGGAGTTTTCATTCTTAGTTTGAAGTTTTTTTTACTTCAAGGTCTACTTTTTCACTAATTCAGTTCTTTTTTTTTTTTGATTTATCATGAAAGAAGAAAATTCTATTGTTCTTTTTAATGAAAAGAATTACCCCACTTGAGAGTTTTAATTAAAGATGTTTGTGAAGGACAAAATATTTTGGGGTCACTTGGATGGGTCATCTAAAGCTCCTATTGATCCCAAAAAGATTGATTCTCGGGAAAGTAAGAATGCTTACATTATCTTTTAGTTACAAAGTTATATTAAACCACATATGATGAATAATTTTTTATCATTCATTATTTCTATAGAGATGTGAACTTATCTTTGAACCATTTATTTTAACTACTTAATTAAAGTTATAAATTGGCAGCTATTGCTAAGGTAATCTTTATATTGAATAATTTTATTCTAGATTTTTTAATTTATAGAGTGTATTCTAGGATTGTTCATTCTACCATTTCCAAGGAGGCTTTAATGGCACTACAAATTGTCTATTAAGACTGCACATTCTAGTTTAATTAATCAAAATCTAGTTTCATCTTTGGAGGTTTGTTTAGGGGAATTATTACGTGAAAAAATACATATAGTCACCTAGCTTGGCCTGAATTCAAAAATTATGACGTCTAAGATGGTTAATGTGGCATATGTTGCTAAGAGCAGAAGAAGATCCAGATCATATACTTGGTGCTACAATTGCAAAGTGTTTGGATATATTGCAAAGCACTCTAGCAATAAATTTTACAATTATTGCAAAAAAAGAGGGGTACATCATTAAAGTTATCAAGTGTGACATTAAAATAGACACGCTCTAATCCTCATAATGTTGTTTAGTCGAATTTCTTGTTTGCCTTTTTGATTCATTCTTTGGATCAACAATCTATAAGCATTTCTTTATCTCCTCACACTCGAGATGGTTCAACAAATTGTTTCTTCCTTTTATGCCTTCAATAAACAAAGTAAGGAGAATCTACTTCATTCTTTTTGGTTGATTGACTCTACAAATTCAAATCATATGACTGACAATACAGATGATTTACATAATCTTTATAAGAATGAGGGTGGGCAACATATTCAGATAGCCAAGGACAATGCTCTTTTCTTATCCCTACGATTGGAACTTTAAGGTTTTCCTTTAATAATCTTTTTTTTTCTCTAGATTTATTTACTAATTTAATTTTTGTTGGTCAATTGGTAGATAATAATTGTAAAAATCACTTTTATCATGATGGCTGTGTGTGGAATCAAACATTGAGAAAAGTGATAGCAAAGGGGTTTAAAGTGGAACGTTTATTCCTTCTTTAGTTTTTCATATTCCTAGGTCTGTTTCTTTAGGTTGTATTGCGGTTGTTAATAATAGTCATGTATAACACAAGAAATTGAGACATTTTAATTTTGTTGTTTTGACTTATCTTATAAAACATAATTTTTTAAGTAAAAAAAACTTGTTTTCACTTTATATTGTGTCTTTTAATTGAAGTTCGTGTAAACATGATAAAAACAAGTCCTAACCCTTTTTTTCACATGACAATCAGGCTTTACTTGTTTTGAGATCATTCATGATAACATATGGGGTGCCAATCCCGTTATTTCACATGCTTAGTGTAAGCATTTTGTGATGTTTATTGATTATTATAGCTGTTTTGTTTAGGTGTATTTTCTTCATTCTAAAGGTGATATGTTTTCTTTTAGAATTCTTGCCTTTATTAAAAATTAATTTTTTACTTGTATTAGACTCCAAGATCTGATTATAAAGGGAATATATATCCAATGATTTTCAATCTTATTTATGAATGAAGGATATTCTCTTTCAATGTTTTTATCTATACATTCCTTAATAGAATTAGAATGAGATTCTGGAGCGTAAGAATTAGTCGCCTTTTAGATGTTATTCGCACCTTATTAATTGACTATTCTGCACCCTCTAGATTTTAAGTAGAATTATCTATAGCTGTTTATATGATTGATCGTGTACCTTTATAAGTTCTCAATTTTGATTATCTATATTCTCATTTATTTTATGTTGCTTCTGAGTATAACCCTTTTCATATTTTTGGTTCCGTTTGTTTTGTTAACATTCACTAAACCCACTGAATGATACAAGCTTGCTGCTTAATTCCGTTTGCATGTTATGATTCAGTTGCTAGTAGACTTTGTATTTCTTGAAATGTGATTTTATTTGAAAATCAATATTTCTTTCGGTTTTCTACTTTTCATAATAAATCTTTAGCTTTGCTTTCTAATTTTGATGGTGTTGAGTTCTCTTGAATGTT
>Ga0325403_1002842_pt1 | contig 15522 bp, 12 predicted proteins | sample PopdelMetagenome_19_FD_205665 | JGI IMG/M metagenome (GOLD analysis project Ga0325403, IMG submission 205665) | Populus deltoides microbial communities from Bellville, Georgia, United States - Xylem-PdKOR-R4 | ecosystem: Host-associated > Plants > Phyllosphere > Stem > Wood/Secondary xylem...
AGAGAAAAGAGGCCCAGTCAATGAATGAAAAGCGCGTCCGAGTACATCGGAAGTGAGGGCCCACAACCACCACTCCCTCTTTCTCTAAATAAATAAATAAATAAATAAAAACAAAACCTTTCCGTTGGTAGTTACACCCCCCAAATATCATAGGCCATCTCTACATGTTCTTATTGATTGGGTCCCATCTAACCCCACCAACCTGATAAAAAATACAAGAAAAATTCTTTTGATATTATTCTTTTTTTAAAAAAATTTTTTTTAAAACGTTAATGAATTTTTTTTAGGGTTTTTAGAAATGTTGTTGTATTTTTTTTTAAAATAGTTTTTAGTTAAAATTGTATTAAAATAATATTTTTTTATTTAAAAAATTATTTTTAATATAATACATTAAAACAATCGAAAAAAACTAAAAAAATTAATTTAGAAAAAACAAAAAATAAAAAAGTTAAATTTTCTTAAGAATATCTTTAAAATGTAAAAATAAACGTGATCTTAAAAATGCTAATGAGCCTGTGATACATGTAGCTGACATGTTAGCTATGGATATGGATTCCTACAGTTTGACACCTCCTAAGATAAAATTGATATATTCTAAATTTAATGCATATACCCTTGTTGCTATAACCATTGATAAAATCAGAATCCTTAAAAAAAAAAAGAGAGAGAGAGAGAGAGAGAGAGAGGCTTGTTGAGTATGATGGATAGATAGCGGTGCTTCTGTCTAGAAAAAAGAAAATTATCTACTCAATAATGGAAGTCCATAAAAAATAAACCAAAAAAAGAAAGAAAAATAGTGGCAAACAGAAACAGATAGGTTGCTGGGGTGGCTGGCAGAGGGGAGCTAGCTACAGAGAGAGAGAGAGAGAGAGAGAGAGAGAGAGAGGGGGGGAAAAAAACTGGAAGACAGAAAAACAAAGAAAGAGTTGTAAGAGAAACACCAAAAAGATGGTGGAGGAGATCCTCTAAGATCATCTTGCAAAGGGGCAGTAATAGAAAAGATTTATTAATCTAGTAAAAAAAAAATACCAATACCATTTCCTTGCTGCCTTTTTTGTTTCTGTTTGAGCTTCTCCTTCTATCCACCCTGCCACCCCCTCATTGGATTTCCTCCTCTTGAAGGATTTTTGGTATCAAAATTGCATTATTGCCCTTCACAACAACAGCACTAAAGCACCTTTTCTGGCCCTTATTTATGGTAGATTCAATGTCCCTTTTGCTTTTTTCTTTTGGATTGCTTGTTCCTGAGGGTATTCCTTGATTCTTCATTGTCTGTTATAAGCTCACTTTTTTTTTTTTACCTTTCTGCTAACTTTTGTGTCATCTTTTTCCCCCCCTGCTGTTTGTCCCATTTGCAGCTGCATTTTATTGTTGTGGAGATTTAGAGGGAGATTATAGCCTGCTCTTCCATTTTATGTGGTCTTTCAGGACAAGGGTGTAGAGAAGTGTTTTTAAAATACAAGGATGAGGGACCCTGAGATGATCAAATGTGAAAACTTTTCGTGTTTTTGTAGCATAGTTGTTTGTAAATCAAAGATTTTGCATTAGTTGTTGTTGTTGTTGTTGTTAGTTGAAAGGGGTGGTTTTGCAAAGGAAACCTGGCGATCATTGTTGCTACCTCCACTGCCAAATTTGGTTCATCAAGCAATGAGGGGTAGATGGAAAACAATTGGATTCCAATTTTTGTTCTTTTTGGTTTTGATTCTTGGTCTTGAAAATCAATGCTCCTGGTCGCTTAATGATGAGGGTAATTCTTCGTTTTATGCATTCTTATATTTTATTGACATGTATCTGTTAAAATGTAATTGCAGAATCAATCTTGGTCTTGATATATGAATGTAATGTGGGCAGGATTGGTTTTGCTGGAATTCCGGGGACGAGTGAATTCTGATCCTTTCGGTGCTCTTTCAAATTGGAATCCCAATGACAATGATCCTTGCTCATGGTTTGGTGTTCATTGCGCTGCGGGAAAAGTGCAAATGCTGTAAGTCGCTCTTCATTCTTCCTTTAAAAGAGCTAATAATTATCGCTCCCCTAACAAAACAGGAAAAAAATTGAAATTTCTCCCTTCATATATTGTTTTTGTTTCTAATCTGAGGTGTATGCGATGGAGGATTTTGTAGATGACGTCCTTTAATTTTTGTTGATGGAATTGTGATATAGAGTAGTGTTTGCCGTTGCATTTTAGAGAATGGAACATTTCATGTGGGTGCTGAATGATCAGACATATTAATGTTGTTCAGTGCACTTGTAGGGATGTGAGCGGTTTTTCTTTGGAAGGGACATTGGCGCCGGAGCTTGGCAAACTTGTTAACTTAACATCCCTGTAAGGTTTCATAATTTTTCTGTACTTTCTTTGATGGAACTTGGGGTTTAGGAATTAAGCATTTGATTCCAACATATGACTGAGCTGTTCAAGAGTCTAAGAATATAATCGAATACTGCAATTAGCCTATTTCTACTGATTGAATATGAATTTGGCCAAGATGCTTGGGGACTGTTTGGATTTTAGTGTTGACAGGCTATCTTACATATTCTTAAACATAATAGCATATAGTATAGAAATTAGACTCAATATGTTCCCAGTCATGATGTTTAAGAATTTATGGAAATCATTATTCACAAACTTGTTGACTGTAGTATTTGTTTGTAGAGATCTACAACTATTGTGGAAACTGTATCTCTGATCCTGATGTATAGCTTTGTACTCTATAACTTCTGCTGGGTTTAAAAATAATTGAACTTTCTGATTCTTTCTTTACTTTCATGACAGTGTACTCTACCAAAACCATTTCACTGGTGCCATTCCTAAAGAGATTGGAGAGCTCAGAAAGCTGGAATTACTGGACCTGAGGAATAATAACTTCAGTGGAGCAATTCCAGAAGAAATAGGAAGATTACTGTCATTAAAACACTTGTGTGTGATCTGTCTTTCTTTTTTATTGTTTTGATGGCTTATGTTGTGTAGTTAAGTAGCCTGAAATGATTTCTATCTTAGGTTGCTAAGAGACAATAGATTTGAGGGAAGCATTCCTCTGGAGATCAGGAGGCTTAACCTGCTTTCTGAATTTCGATTTGATGGAAACCTTGCATCTGCTGCTGCTACTGGAGTTAGCTTTGTCAATAGAAAACTTGGACATGGGTAAGTGACTTTTTCCATCTTTCCTTATCAACACTCATCCGCGGGTACAATTGTTTTTGCCATCATGGATATATTGCCAACCATACCTAAGTTGAGTTTTAGTCTTGGTGTGAACTGTGACATGTTATAACTAAATAGAAGCACCTTGAATTCACCATCAAATACGGAGAGAAAAACTATTAGCTAAACCTGATCAATACCTCTCCACGTCGTCATTGGTTTTTCCATCAATTTAGAAGACAAAAGTCTCTTGCTTTTTCTGTTGTTTGCACCCTGCCTCTCACAAGAAAGACCACCTGAAAGCTATCTGACATGTCAGATAAATTTAGCATGAGGTGATTATGGACTTCGTAGACATGTTGTTTAAAAGCACTGATACATACCCATTCTTGCTAGCTTAAAAATAGTTTGTCCTTTTCTCCCATGTCTTGCATTAAGCATGCTACTAACATTTGGAAGAGTGATGAGCATCCCTTTTTTATTTGATTCTTTCTAACCGATCATCAAGTATCATTTTGTGAATGGAAGTTATTGAAGTTGAAAGTGTGGTTCAGTTTAATAATCTGTTTTTCTGATCTAAAACGTATGTATTGTGCAGCATGTGGTGGAGCAGCTGGAAGCACTTGAATGGGGCGAATTCATTCATATTCCCAATTAAAGGAGCTTTTATGCATTACCTGAATTCCATGACATTGCAATTGTATGGAACTTAATATGCTTTACACACAACACATTCTCACACACATGTACAATTTTTATGTATACGGATGCAGATAGTGATGAAGATATCCCAGAAGATATCCCACTTTTGACATATTTGCATTGTAGTAGTGGTGGTTTGTGTGTTCTTTCTACTGATTGCCTACCCTCATTAAAAGGTTCAAGCTCAGGAAGGATGCTCTGCATGGTCGCAAAGAAAATTGCTTTGTTAAGCCAGATAGTGAGTACAAATCTTTCTCCAACCTTGGTTGTTTGTTTTCAAAATTTGTACTTGTGGGACAAATCTGATACCTTTTGCACTGAGCAGGATCACCTGAGCAAAATGTAGAGATCCTTGCCAATTTTGTACGTCGCAGACTACTTGAGCAGTCCAGTAACCTCCAAGCTGCACCTGCGGGTGGTGGATCTTCCTCTCAACCAATTATTGCTCTTCCAACCACGCGAAGTAGTGGGGCTTTCCCAGCAATACCAAATGCAAAGAAGCATCAACCTCAATCCCCTGTGCCATTGGATTCACCTGCTAATCCTCCAACAATAGGAGCTAAGGCTTCAACTCATTCTGCTGAAAAGCCATTTAAAGAACAATCTCCAACCAATGGAACTTCTGGAAATACATGGATGTATTTCCTAATCATTCCAATCGTGGGTGTCTTGATCATTTTTGTAGCAGGCTTGCTCTTTAGGTGCCGGAAACAAGGAGTGACAACCATAGGTCCTTGGAAGACTGGTCTAAGTGGACAGTTGCAGAAAGCATTTGTTACAGGTGACATCTAGTGTGTAAATAAAGAAATAAAAAATGAACAAAAAAAGACTGTTGACTTTATTATTGATCAGTAGGCTGATTAGGCTAGGCTCTTTATTTATCAACATTATTAACCACATAAATTGTGTGATTTGACCAACATGATTGATTGAAGTGGTGTAACAACTGTGGGTTTTTGTCTCGCCCACATGAATGTCACCTTAGGATTGGGGCACATGTTTGGATGCCTGAGGAATAAGAGGTCATATTTAAGTTCTCCAGCAACTTTTGGTGGAGGCATACCTAAACAAAATGAGATAGGAATGTCAAGACTTGTTTTATGAACATGTGAATTTATTTAATCAAATTGTTAATTTTGGTTGACATCTTATTCAACTTAATTATTTGATTGCTACATTTTTTTTATAACAGAAAGAGTGAACTACACGGCAATGGCCCTCATTTTTATCACTAGTTCAGTAAAATCAAGTTCTGGCTTCATGTGCATGATGAGTCCTGCCATTAAGTTTCACCGAGCTTTATTATCTTTCTGCATGTGTTGTCTCTGGTAGATTAGTGTCCGGTCCAGTCTTGAAGCGTTATTGTTTATTCCATGATCTTGTATTTGTTCAATTTATTACGAACATAATCAGTTAGTTGTATGAAATATAGGGGTTCCCAAGCTAAATCGATCAGAGCTGGAAACTGCCTGTGAGGATTTCAGCAATATCATTGATACATTTGATGGTTTCACTGCATATAAGGGAACACTGTCTAGTGGAGTTGAGATTTCTGTTGCATCAAGTACAGTGGCTTCTTCCAAAGATTGGTCAAAGAATGCAGAGATGGCATACCGGAAAAAGGTTTGCCTTTAACATATAGCTTGCATTGATTTTATTATGCAAATCTCTCTTTTACTAAAATTTTGTTCTACAAATCTTTTGGTGTGTAGATTGATACACTATCACGGATTAATCATAAGAACTTTGTAAACCTCATTGGCTTCTGTGAGGAGGATGAACCTTTCAATAGGATGATGGTTTTTGAATATGCTCCAAATGGAACTCTCTTTGAGCATCTGCATGGTAAGGTTCTCAGTTAATCAACTTTTGGTAGTGGGGATTTTGTCAATGTTGCTGGTGCAATGTTGGAAAGGCTGAAAGTCACAAACATTTCTTTGTATTTTTAGTTAAAGAAATGGAACATCTCGACTGGAATACAAGGATGAGGATTATTATGGGTGTTTCTTATTGCCTGCAATATATGCACCATGATCTGAATCCACCTATAGCACATTCTATACTGTGTTCACGCGCTATCTTCTTAACAGATGATTATGCTGCTAAGGTACATCCTTTACTCTGTCATGGATTAACTTCGTCTTGTCTTCTTTTCATTTTTTTAATTTTAATTTAATCTCACTATCTTGATTTGGCTTTCTCAGATTGCAGAGATCTGTTTTTTGCCTCAAGCTACATCAAACTCAAAGGTCTCAGGCGAATTGGAGGATTCACTGCCACCCCATGTTGATCCAGAAACAAACATCTATCATTTTGGGGTTTTGTTGCTTGAAATCATTTCCGGGAAGCTCCCATACTCGGAAGAACAAGGACCCCTTGAAAAATGGGTAAGTCTGTACGAAATCTCATAACATAATCATAGCTTTCAGCTTTAACTCAAGGCTAAATATTTGTTCTATCTACATACTAGATGGTTTTTGTAACCTTATAATTTTAAACTTCCAGGCTGCTGAATATTTGAATGGCAAGCGGAGCATAAGCTGCATGATTGATCCAAGCCTTAAGTCTTTCAAAAACAACGATCTTGACGTCATCTGTGAGATTATCCAACAATGTATCCAATCAGATGCAAGGCACAGACCAACAATGAAGGAGATCACCTCCAAATTGAGGGAAGTGATTTCTATCTCACCTGATCAAGCAACCCCTAGACTTTCTCCTCTGTGGTGGGCTGAGCTTGAGATATTGTCCGTAGAGGCAACTTAGAGCTCTCTCCCCCTCTGACTCTTGTTGCAAGTAAAGTCTCTCTCATACTCTCTGTGTCAAAATATAAAAGTTAGCTTTTCAATCGGTGCTACCCCAAAATCATCAAATACCACCAATCCTTGGCTTTCCCGTCCCTTTGTTTTTTGGTCCCATTATTGTATTCTTTAATCTGATTCATTCTATTAGTTATATTTTTTTCCCCATTTCTCCTAGCATTGCACATTACTTTGAGAATGTGATATAGGGTTTCATTCGTGGGGTATTGTGTTCCAATTGGTAAAAGGAATATGTATTTTGTGATTGACTTTTGTGGTGTAAAAAACTAACATAGCACTGGGATTTTAGTCCTAGTGAACTTATTAATTGTGAGAATTTGTTTGATTAATAGCTAGTTTGTTTATGCTCTCACAGTTTCTGATGGCCTTTGGCACAATTGCTTTGATTTCATGAATTCCAATTGTAGTAGAGAACTTCTGATAGAACTGAACAATTATAGCTGTTAGCTTCTTGTTGGAAAAAGGGACTCGCAATCTTTCGGATTTTGAAGCCATTCTGATTCCAGTAGCAGCTAGTAAACTCTCCATAAATTGAGAGTTCGAATTTCACTTATCATTCATGTAAGTTTTCATGCATGCTCATAAGAACCCTCGAAAAGATCTTAAACTTGCCCATGACATGAATGTGGCTAGGGTTCTTTCACGTTAAAAAGATGATGTGATGTCGACGCAGTCTTCCATGCTGGAGAATACAGGCTAGCCTGACTACCTTTATATAAATCAATATTCCTTGTTAAGTTCAAGTCAATAGATCAAGAAATAAACATGAGGCAGTTTACATGAATGGTCTATGCTTTTAAATTAAATTCAATGATTAGTTTGATGATAAATCAAAGGGTTTACCTTGAATTGGTCATGCACTCTTCTAATTGTTTTGATTGGAGTCTTGTATTCTTTTTTATTGTATTGATTCGGTTGTCCTGCTTTTTATTCTTAGTGATGGAGTAACTCTTCCATTTATGAAATTATGTAATTAAATAAATAAGAAAACAAAAAAAACATGTTAAAATTAATTTACTTTAATTAATTAGGTTGTTTTTTTCTTAATTAACTTACTTGATTTTAATCATTTAATTTTTACCTCAAATGATGAAATTAAAAAAAAAAAGTTATTGAATTATGAGTTGTGAAGGATTCAACTTTATACTCTCACATAAAGATGTCGTATAGGAATTATGAGGGAATAAAAGGACTAAATCAATTAAAATAAGAGTATGAGGTTCTTATAAAGAAAAAGGAATACAAGGATCAAATTTTGGTAAAACTCATAAATTAAAGAGTAAACCTCGAATTAATAAAAAAGAAAGAGTGCATAGCCAATTTCTTGTTGCATCAACTATTAACTATTAATGTAGACTCATTGGTAATATGGATTAACACAATATCAAGAAAGTTTTTGTTGGTTTTTTTTTTAGCTTTTGAATTTTTTTTTCTTTCAATTTGATCTTTTTATGTTTGATTTATTCATAACTGACTTTGATAGCTTGTTTCGACGAGCTTATTATACATTTCTCGGGGGTAAAAAATTCTGCCATTTTTCCCAGACTTGATTTTATAAAATACTTTTCAGGTTTTTTGTTTATTGATCAGAGATTAAAATTTAAGAGACATAATTGACAATTAGAAAAAATCCAGACCTTAAGAAAAGAAAGAAAAAACATTGGAATTCAATGTGAAAGGAGAGAAAAAAGAAAGAAAGGAAAGAAAAGGAAAATTGGTCATCGACGTTACACCGAAAAGAAACAACCTTCACGCGCCACCTCTAATGGAAGCCCTTCTCAAATCGCTTAAAGAGACATCAAGGAAGACTGCATTTGGAGGCTAGCTCAAGGATACTACACACGCCATCACATTGTGGCAGGTCCTCTTACATGTTGGCACATTTTCCCTGCACGCTAGATATTTTTTCCCACTTCATTCAATTTAATCCTTGCTTCTAAAAAAAAAAACTTCAATTGAGTTCTGAATTTAATCACACCCAAGCCTAAGTCTTTTTTTTTTCTTACAATTTAGCCATTGATTATCCAATAATTCTTCAATTTAACCTTGAATTTCATCTAACCTAAGAACAATGAAGGCACAACCAGGAAGAGAATAAGAGAATGGGAAAAAAAATTAACTCAAGTTGATCTAATATGTTGTTGTTTTAATATTTAATAAAAAGATATCATCGTGATTTTTTTTAAATCAAATTGTATTTTTATCGATCATTTAAATTATTTTTAAATCTGTCAAGTTAATCAGGTCATATAAAATCAACCCTCATGTAGTTTTAATTATTATTTTTTACTAAAAAAACACATTATCAACACCTTAAAAAAAAAAAATTTGCATTACTTTTTTTTAGGAAACGTAGTGCGTGCAATGATCTAATTATACCTAATTGAGTAAATTATAAATTAATCCTTATAATTTTGAGAAACGAGTTATTAGTCCCCTTCTTTCAGTAGGTAATTATTTAGTTCCTTAAGCAAAGCTGAACACACTTGATTTGATAGTATTTAATATTACTTTATTTCCAAAAACATTTTTTTATCAATCTTTCGCGAATATCTATTAGTTTTTTAAAATAAGAAAATGTAAAAGGAATGAAAAGAACTAAATAATTAGCTTTTGAAATTAATAAGGGGATTAATTGATAATTTGTTGATTTCTCAAAATCACATGGATTGAATTATAATTTACTAAGTTAAGTAGTTGATATAATAATTAGAAGCGAAGAAGAGTCTTAGTTTAATACCGACCATGGTAGAGGATTAGTTGATATTATAATTTGCTCTCTCTCTCTCTCTATCTGTTTTTTTCTTGTTGTATTAAACGTTATAAAACACAAGATTGACATCGAGTCTGCAAGAACAAAAAAAGGCTGAAAAACCAAAACCAGGAGGGAAAAAAACCATCAGAAAGAAACGGAAAAATAGAAAAAAGCTAGCCCTAAAACCCTAAAAAGATTAACAACTACTCCTTTCTGCTAATACTATCCCTTAGCTTTCCCCATTGCCTAAGCTGAATTTGGAGCATACTAGTTGCAGCTAAGAAGTCCACACACTGCAATGGACTTAAAACATCCAAAACTCCCTTCAAAGTCCTCAGCCTAACACAGTCTGCTGCTTTCATAACCTTCTCTAGTCCCGCCATCAGTCCCTTCATTGCCACCTCCACCAACCCGTCGAACTGATCCATTGTTTCGCTATCCTTGACCCGGCCTGTCAACCTTGCCAACTCAAACATCTTCCTGTCTGCCATAGCTACCTGTTGCCTCTCCATTTCCCTCTCCACCTTCTCTTCCTCTAACCTTATCTTCACCCTCAGCTCCTCAATCTTTCCCAGCTGTTCCTGTGTCAGCTCGGCAAGACTCGACCCAGGAACCCGATTTATTCTCGTTGAATCAATGAGTTTAAATATGGTTGAAGGTTTCCATCCAGTAAACCATGAATATGCGTTCTCTAAAGGGCTACCCCAAATTGGACAAAAGAATGCAAGCACATCTTCATGGGCTAAAGACCATTTGATAGTGAAGTAGTCTTTGTAATGCTGTGTCACTTTTGACACCAAAGTTTGTAGCTCTCGCTGATCACAGACGGTATTAATAACTCTCTGTTTTGATGCCCTTAGTAGCAGTTGTAGATACTCATCCAGTTGACATGCCCACTTCTCAAAGAACTCAGAGAATCTCTCACCAACTTTGCCTTTCATTTTTGTTTTCTTTGTGCAAACACACAGAATTAATACGATAAGTGAAAGGTTGAAGTTGATTCAATGACAGAGAGATATGTGTTGGTGTTATACACACACACACACACACATATAAAGAGGGTGGGATGCTTGTGCATGACTTACACCTTGCTAGGGAGCTTGAAGGGTTAAGTGACCCTTTGCATAAAAAGAGAGGATCAAGAGTCTAACAGAGAACATTTTCTTGGTTTCTTCTAATTCGACCTGTGTTGATGAGTCATTGAAGCACCCTACCACCTGGTGTTTGATGTTTCTTATTTTGAAAAACGTGTCAACATTTTACTGTGTATAGGGTTCGACGTGGAACCCAAATGGGGGTTGCACACTCTGCTTCCATTTTTGCCAGGTCATTGTATCGGTCCAATCCAACCATTTCATCTCTTCTAAAATGAGAGTTTGATGAAACAATTGCAATTAAGCTAGAGATTGCTCAATTATGCATAGGTTATGGTTTCTTCTTTTATTAGCCTAGCTACCTGTCTGTTGCAGCGCCTTTTTTTTTTTTTAATATCTGAATACCTTATTTTATTAATTAAATAAATTCTATCATAATCAATTTACTTGTAAGAGAATTTTTTGTATTCAAATACTAATATTAATATATCTAATTTTGAGATTATGAACTTGAAAATAACTATATATCCAATTTTTGGTCTTGATAACTCGTCGCTAGAATTCTACCACCTAGTTAGCTTGACATCTCTGTAATGTTTCATAATTTTTGCTGTACTTTCTTTGATGGAACTTGGGGTTTAGGAATTGAGCATTTGATCAACATATTACTGAGCTGTTCAAGCCTCTAAGAATATAATCGAATAATGCAATTAGCCTGTTTTTACTGATTGAATATGAATTTGGCCAAGACGGGTGGGGAACTGTTTGGATTTTAGTGTTGGTAGGCTATCTTACATATTCTCAAACAAAGTAGCGTACAGTGAAGAAAATAGAGTCAATATGTTCCCAATCATGATGTTAAAGGATTTATGGAAATAAATGATTTTGATATTCACAAACTTGTTGACTACATATAGTATTTGTTTGTAGAGATCTACAGCTATTGGGAAAACTGTATCTCTGATCTATATTCACAAACTGTATTTCTTTACTCCGCTGTATCGCTTTGTTAAGCCAGATAGTGAGTACAAAACACTCTCCAAACTTGGTTTGTTTGTTTTTAAAATTTGTGCTTGTGGGACAAATCTGATACCTTTTGCACTGAGCAGGATCACCTGAGCAAAATGCAGAGATCCTTGCCAATTTTGTACGTCGCCGACTACTTGAGAAGATCTCAACTGATTGTTCCTCTTCCGACCACACGAAATATTGGGGCCTTCCCTGCAATACCAGAAGCAAAGAAGAGCTGCTCAATCCCCTGTGACAATGGATTCACCTGTTAATCCTCCAACAATAGGGGCTAAGTCTTCAAGTCATTCTGCTGAAAAGCAATTTAAGGAACAACCTCCAACCAATGGAACTTCCAGAAATACATGGATGTATGTCCTAATTATTCCAATCGAGGGTGTCTTGATCATTGTTGTAGGAGGCTTGCTGTTTACTTGCCGGGAACAAGGAGTGACAACCATAGGTCCTCGGAAGACTGGTCTATGTGGACAGTTGCAGAAAGCATTTGTTAAAGGTGATATCTAGTGTGTAAATAAAGAAATAGTTTTATTATATGAACAACCTGATTAACAGCATAAGTTATGAGATTTGACCAACCTGATTGATTGAAGTGGTGGATCAACTGTGGGTTTTTTTCTCACCCACATGAATGTTACTGTAGGATTGTGGCACATGTTTGGATGCCTGAGGAATTAGAGGCCTAGTATATTCAAGTTGTGCAGCTTGTAAGAGCCTTTACTTTTGGAGGAATACCTAAACAAAATGAGCTAGGAATATCGAGCCTTATTTCATTAATATGTGAATTTATTTAATCACATTGTTTATTTTGGTTGACATCTTAGTGGATTGATAAGAATGTGTTGAAAGTAAACTAATTTCTAAAAATTAATTAAACTGGTTGATTAGTTAGGAACAGGTCAACCGACTAAAACTAGATAATTGGTTAGATTAAATAAATTTATCGATTAGTTTAGTCGGCAGAATACAATTTTTGTTCAGATTAGGATTTCCTTGTATAGTTTAATTCCTTAATTATTTAGGATTTTATACCTATAAAAAGGCTTGTAAGTCAGCATTATTAAGCAATACAAAAGAAGAGAGAACAACTAAAAGAGTTTAGAGAGAAACACTTAATAAAAGTATATTTTCCTCTCAATCTTGTTCTTGAGTTCTTAACTTTGCATTATTGTTTTTGATCTTATACCACACCTATCTTTCTTCCAACAAGTGATATCAAAGCTTAGGTTTGATTATTTAACATGGTCAATTCAAACTTCTCACTTCAATATCCTAGGTACACAAATGACAACTATGAAATTTGGTGTATTCGAGTAAGAGCTTGGCTAGGTTCCCAAAATGTATGGGAGACAGTTGAAAAGGGCTTTGAGAAGCCTATAAATGGAGAGCAACGCTAACTTCATCGCAAAGGGAGGTCATTCAAAAGGCATGATGAAGAATTAACAAGCACTAACAATCATTCATCAATGTTTGGATGACGCCACTTTTGAGATAGTGGTCAATGAAACCACCGCCAAGCAAGCATGAAAAGTTTTGCAAGAATCAAACCAATGAGCTAACAATATGAGAAAGGTACGTCTATAAAAGCTACATGATGACTTTGAAAAGTTACATGTGCTTTAATCGAAGAATATTCCAGAATACTTTGCAAGAGTATTGGTCATATACAATCAAATGAAGAGATATGGAGAGAATATGGAAAAAACACGTGTGGTAGAGCATATCCTACGTTCGCTGCAAAAGAAGTTCCATTATATGGTGGTCGTGATAGAGAAGTCACAAAATATGGATATTCTTTCAATCTAAGATCTTATAGGACAATTACAAGCCCATGAAAAAATAGTCAATGAGATTCAAGAGGATACGGGTGTACAAACATTTTTTTCAAAGCAAGATGGTTCTAGATATTCACAAAGGGGTAGAGGATATGTACAAAGCAAAGAAAGATGAGGAAGGGACATATTTGAAAGAGATCGTGGCAGCCTCAACAAGTCAATAAGTTGACCATGTGAAGCAAACTGATCGACCGATTACACTAACAATGGCAATCTAAAATTTAGGTTTGACAAATCAAAAGTTAAATGCTATAATTGTCAAAAGTTAGGTCATTATGCTAGGGATTGCTGGAATCCATATAAAAGGGTTGAGGAGAATGCAAATCTAGTGATAGAAGAGGAGAAGAAAACCACCCTATTACTAGTGCATGATGAGATAATACAAGATAAAGAGAGCATGTGGTATCTAAAAAATGGAGCCAGCTACCATATGTGTGAAGACAGAATAGAATGTTCTTGTTAAATATTACACTAGCAAAAGGGGTATGAGATTAAAATGAAAGATCGTACTTTAGCATTACTTGACACTAAAAGAGCTATGATTACAGAAGTATCCATGACAAAGAATAGAATGTTCTTGTTAAATATAGAGACGAATGTACCTAAATGTCTAAATGCATGTGTGAAGGATGAGATTTGATTTTGGCATATGAGACAAGGACATGTAAACTTTAATAGGTCGAAGATGATAGCACAAAATATTTTTTTTCATCTTAAAGGTATTTTTGTTTATTTATCATTGTTTTGAGAGAAACTTTAAACCTAGGTATATGGTTTGTGATATATTTTGAATATTACCGATTGCTAAATAACTCAAGCCACCAAGTGTGCTATATAGCTAGCTATAATGATGTTGTGCAAAAAAATAGCTAATTTGAACATGGTTATGGAAGGACAAGTCTTAAATATTTGAAATAAAATTGATTTCATTCACTCATATGAAGTAGAAAGAATATTGTACATGGCAGAATAAAAGTAAAAGAGAGAATTTCACAGGCCTAAAAACATTCTAAAACAAAAGGATTTATCTACAAGCACATAAAAAGCAACATGGAACTGAAGACCCACCTTGATGGAGCGGGACACCAGTTTCTTCTTTAAACTGTCTCCCTTCCTCTCCTCTGCTCTTTTCTTCACCTTTCCACTAGTCTCTAATTTTCCTAAGAAGGAGACAGCTAACACATATAAAGATTCAACCAATTAACTTGGCCATGTCCTATCAGAATTAGTCATGGAAGAAAAGTGCTCAGTGAAAAAGAATTGATTTGTTGGCAAAACTTCTTTTGGAGATATACATGTACTCTGCTGGAACAATTTGCAGAATGTAAGACGATTATAAAATGCAGTCATATGTAGAGGTAATACAGTTAACTAAAACCTCCAAAATCAATACCAGCAATCTCTCATTATCATCTAAAACAAAAACATTAGAAGAAATATAAGATGGACTCTCTTTTTTCTCTGGAAACTCACAAGAGAGACACAATTATGCTAGTTCCAAATCTTCAATTGGAATTTTTCTAATATCACTATGAATTCTATTTACCTAGGAAAAGAAAAGTAGATTTCTATATGTGAAAGATACTGCTCACTCCCAAGGAAAATAATTCTCACAAATATGAGATTTTTGATGAATATTTAGCCCTTGCTGGCTGGATTTCCAAGAGAGGAAAAGATTTTTCAACATTCACTATTAAGATTTGGAGACTATACTGAAAGCCATGAGAGTATAGCTAGCTTGTTCATAAAAAATGGTTGGTTAAACCCTTGAAGGCCTTAGGTTGTAACCTCGTCTTTCAACAAAATGAAAGAGCAAGTAGTCATCTAAAGTAGACCATGGCAAGGTTAGCTGACCATATAATTGGAAGGAATCTATAGTGCTGTGTTTGGTAAGTTTTCAATTTGAAATTGAATGGCACTGAAAAGTTCATTCCTTGCTTCTTTTTTTTCTAAACAAGAAAAAATCCGCAAGATTCCATCCAATTTGAATTCAAAACATTCGACTCTATACTGCCTAACACAGGCTAAAAGTTTATTTCAACCAACTTATACGCAACTAGATACAATTGTATAGTTTTTTTAGCAGCAAAAGAGGAATCTAAAATAGGAAAAAATATATATTTTTTATCAAAAGTTTTATAGTAAA
>Ga0325403_1002844_pt1 | contig 15514 bp, 5 predicted proteins | sample PopdelMetagenome_19_FD_205665 | JGI IMG/M metagenome (GOLD analysis project Ga0325403, IMG submission 205665) | Populus deltoides microbial communities from Bellville, Georgia, United States - Xylem-PdKOR-R4 | ecosystem: Host-associated > Plants > Phyllosphere > Stem > Wood/Secondary xylem...
TAGATGGCTTTGAAATAAAAAGCCCTAATTACATACCAGCTGCGGCGGCGGCGGCATACCATGGAGGACCCAGAGGGGGTTTTAAGCTTCGACTTCGAGGGCGGCCTCGACTCGGGGCCCACGAACCCTAGCGCCTCCATGGCAGCGATCCCATCTGACAATCAGGGATCCGCAATGGCAGCTGCGCCCAACACCGCAACCACCGGCGCCAGCACCAGTAACACCACCACCAACAACAGCAGCGACTCTGGTGCGGCGGACATGCAGGCGGGGCGACGGAGCTTCCGGCAGACTGTATGTCGGCACTGGCTTCGAAGCCTTTGTATGAAAGGCGACGCCTGCGGATTCCTTCACCAATACGACAAGTCTAGAATGCCTGTATGTCGGTTTTTTAGACTTTATGGAGAGTGCAGGGAGCAGGATTGCGTTTACAAGCACACCAATGAAGATATCAAGGAGTGCAATATGTGAGTAAGCCTCCTTCTGATTCAATTCTACTAAATAGACAAATAAATAACAACGTCCTTTGAACCAGTAAATAAGTTTTTTCTATGTTTTTGCAGGTACAAGCTGGGGTTTTGTCCCAATGGTCCAGACTGCAGGTATAGGCATGCAAAGTTGCCTGGACCTCCACCTCCGGTTGTAGAAGCTGTTCAAAAGACTCAGCAATTGAATTCTTACAATTATGGAAACTCTAACAAATTTTTTCAACAACGGACTGCTGGTGTTCCCCAACAGATAGAAAAGTCTCCTATTACCATCATAAAACCTTCAGGAACGGAATCTGCTAATTTGCAGCAGCAGCAGCAGCAGCCACAGACACAGACACAGACACAGGCACCAAATCTTCCAAATGGCCAGCAACAGCCTAATCCATTGAACAGAATTGCAACGACTTTACCTCAAGGAATATCTAGGTGTGTTCAGAGTTCTGAGGTCTTTTATCGAGTTATGTGTAAATCAATTATTGTATATTCTTTCTCTTGGATATTCTGATTATTATTATTAAAACTATACATATAGATGGGCATTGGTCTTGGAAGACTTTCTGTACCAAAAGTCTGTGATCATCTAATAAAGCCCATTGTTACTTCAAATGTGAGAGGCAATGGACCTTTTCTTTCCTTTTTTTTTTTTAATTTTTTCCTAGCTGTTTGCGTGTATATGTTGGTCTAGACGTCCCCAAACCCATAATTGACAAGCATTATTACTGTGCATTGAATCTTACTGATGCTAAATTGAAATGTCTCTTGGTGTGCCTTTGGCATGAAGCCATCCATCCTCTCTTTATGTTCTAAAGAGGGTGGCACAAATGTGATTGTTTCATCATTGCTTGAAGAGCATGAAGGAGCTGTAACTATTCTTACTACTGAATTTACTCCAGTTTTTCTAACAACTTCTCTCGTAGTCAAGGCTCTTGAAACTGTTTCAAAAGATCAACTACCCTTCTCTTTCTTTCAAAAAAAAAAAAAAATCCTTCTTGTGAAGTGGATGTCTGAAAAATGTTGGTATTATGTTCGTGTAAAAGGTTGTAGATATTTTTTGTTGGTATATGCTGTTTTAGTCTTTTTCTGTGCTTTTACTAATGAATTGCTTACTTCTTAGTTAAATGATGTTTTGCAACCTTCTTGCTTTATTATTTTTTCCCTTAAACTTGATGACGAGTCATTAGTTAATGCTTCACATACAGGAACAGTTCCTTTTCATGTCTTGATGCCTTGGGGCATGGCTGTTTGCTGTCAGATAATGTAGTCTAGTTTGATGATTTTTTAGGCTGTCGTTGCAAAATGATTGACGCCCACCAATATGTGTGAAGTAACAAAGAACTAATGCAGGATGTCTTTGAAGTATCTGTTCTATTAGGGTTTTGAAGGATTAGGGTGTGGAAATTGGGCATTTAAGGGTTTAGAGTATAAGAAAAGGGGAATTCAGGATTGTAATTTAAATTAGAACAAAAGTAAAAGGGCCACTGGCTTTCACATTACTAGGTTTCTGGGAATCACACCTAGAAGATGGAAAAACTAAGCAAGCTTCACACCTAGGCTTCTCAGGATTTACCCCTAAGATTGGCTACATGACTCTATATTAAATCGTACTATTGCTGGAAATGCTTAGACTCCACATAAATCTGATACCTTAACAAAGCTTTACAAACATAGTTATTCTTAGACTCCACATACACCTAAAGCATTACGGTGTTAAATTCTAAGACTTAGATCTTAAATAAGAGTATACTACTATCCCATTTTAATCTACTTGACAAATAGTAGATAACTTTCAGCGGATCTGGAAATTACAGAAACTTCTTTACGTTCAATAATTTCAGAAAAAAAGACTAATCCTGCTTGTTTTGTTGTCCGCGTCATATGTGATTCTCAAGCTTTCTGTCTTCTAGGTGTGGTTCAAAAGAAAACCTACTAGTGTGAAGCTGGTAGCCCTTTTAGTAGCATCTTAATTTACCTTGGACTCTTAAATAAGAAAATACTGCTATCCCTATTCAAACCTAATTAATTAAGGAGTTCTTTTATACTAAGGACTAATCAGACAACTAAAACATAAAATAGAAACCTGGACCTGGATAATTTCCAGCAAATCTGGAAATTACAGAAATATCCTTGTGTTTGATAATTACACAATAATATAATAATCCTGCTTATTTTGCTGTCTGCTTTATGAACTTAAGCCAAATGCATGACTTTTCTTATTGAATCACCCCTTTGTTCCTTTTGCTCCTTTGATCAACTGACCTCAAAACTTCCTACTTCTTCTCATATGTGTCTTCTAGTCTAATTTCCACAAGGTGATAAGTGAATTTGCAAGTACATGCTGAACTTGTTCAGTTGATGCATTTTGTATTAATGGCTGATAACTGGTTAGTTGTGTTTCTCTTTTGAAAGTTGGCTGCTTCTGTAGTAACGGTGTATTGGTAGCATGTGCTTTAGTATCTTTTTTTATTCAGACAGCTAACAGAAGAAGAAGCTACAAGTGACTGTTCTTCCTTTGCATCAAAAAACATAGAAAAGGTTCATTAGAGAATTAGATGAATGCATGGAAGTAACTGATGCACATGGCTGTAATAAGTGCTTGCCTGAACAACCCAAAGAGAATGCTAGTTTGTTTTTCATGCTCTTTGTTCTTATTGCTTTATGCTTAACTATTCATTCACTCACCTATCTATGTACAAATTGTTTTTATTAATATGTATGTCTGTGAAAGTTCTCATGTGTCCACGTGAGCGTATACATGTGTTACAGTCTGTTTTGGGTTAGGAAGTGGGGAATAGTCAGTAAGCTTTCGCTCATGTTTCAAATTTTGTGAATGGATTAGCTCCCTTTGTGAGTCAGCTAAGAGTGATCAATGCTCAGTTCGGATTGCGTCCTCAAGACAGTAGTCCTATTTTTCAATTTGTTTGATGAAATTGGGTCCTGCAACGCTGTTTAGACCTCAGAAAACAGAATCTGGATGTGTTCTTAAACAATCTCTTAAACATGAACACAAAATTCATGCGGTATATCAGTATGCAATGCTGTGTTATTACAAGTTTAAAAGATGCTAGGATGACCACACTGATTGTGTGACTTGTAATGAGTTGTGATGGGAGAAAATGTCACTTGGAGTTGGGTTGAGATAATGAATGATGCAAGAAAGATAAGAAGCAACAAGTAACGACAAAAGAGTGCTAAAATCAAGAATGAAATTGATACAAGTGAACATAGATTTTAGTGATGGAAAAAATTATGATTTCGGTAAGAAAGCATAACTGAAATCCTAATGGTTGAGAATAATTTGGGATGACATGATAACTAAGAAGAAGAGTAAGAAACCTTCAATATTAACAACACTCAAATTAACACCTCAATACCCTGATATTATAACACAGCTTGGAACAATATCAAAACTACGAAATCAACAAAATTAATGATTAATTGGCTATAGCTCTTGTATTATGGTCCCAGGTTAAAGCAACTTGTCGCTGTATTGGTACATCAAGACTATAAGAGTCCAAGATATTAGCCTCATTTATGATTGCAATTGTTGAAAAATTAACATGTACTTGTTATTTGTCGCTACCTTTGATTCCTTGGCCAATATATTGTAAGTAAAGTCCCAATTTGCATCATCAACATTTGTTGCCACCATAAAACTTTCTGGATTCCTTCTTTGAGCCTGCATTATACACTTAGGCAGAGGATCATTATAGTGTGGTAATTTAATAATATTTCTTAAGCTGCTCCATGCTCTCCATGTGTTCTACTTGATTTCAGCAACATCATAAAAAGGGGGATAGACATCATAGATCAGTGGAGAATCCCAATTTTCACTTGTCAATAAGTTGTAGACATCATAGTTTGGTGGAGAATCCAAACTTTCTTCAATGAGGTTTCATTTTCAAAATAAGGACACAGGAAATCAACATTATGATGCAGCATAGGGAACCAAGTCTGACTTTCACTGTACATGCGAACAAGGTCAAAACCATAATTTCAGTGATTTTCAGGTTGGAACTTGAAACAAGAGAATAAAGTAATAGTTAGAACATACTGTTTTGCTAATAAACTAGCATTTCTAAAACATAGAGGAGGTGCCTCCTTTACATTTAAAAAGTCTAATTGCTCTTAACTAAGGTAGATACAGCTTTCTGAATAGGAACAAGACACCTTGAGTTAGAACAACTCCTAGCTAATGTCCTCATAACCATTGGGTGATAACGAAATGATTTTAAAACTGCTAAATTAATAGAAGGAAGGATTAATTAATAATAGCTCCTCTAATTAGATAATAGCAGGAGTATGTACTCATCTTTTATTATACTGGTTCCTAAGAAAAACCAATCAACCAGAGTGAGGAATTATATCCCCATTAATGTTGTCAAAGCTTCATACATGATTTTGTTAATGGTGTTATGAAGTAGGCTTTTTTTGTGGTGTTGGTGGATAGTGGATACAATTTTTGCTCCTTGAGTTAGAACAACTCCTAGCTAATGTCCTCATAACCCTTGGATGATAACAAAATGATATTAAAATTGCTAAATTAATAAAAGGAAGGATTAATTAATAATAGCTCCTCTAATTAGATAATAGCAGGAGTATGTACTCAACTTTTATTATACTGGTTCCTAAGAAAAACCAATCAACCAGAGTGAGGAATTATATCCCCATTAATGTTGTCAAAGCGTCATACGTGATTTTGTTAATGGTGTTATGAAATAGGCTTTTTTGTGGTGTTGGTGGATAGTGGATACAATTTTTGATCCTAGAGTCTATGCATGTTCCATTAGATTATAGATGCTGCTTTGGTGGCTAATTAGGTACTGGAGGATGCCATGGCTAATTAGGTACTGGAGGATGCCAACTAGGAGGGGAGTTTGAGAGGTGCTGTAATTTAGAATTTTCATGGAGGAAGGTGTCAATTTGAGTTGAGAAATAGTTTTTTTATTTTATTCAAGAGGTCTTCGGAAAGGTTATCCCCTGTATAATATTTTGGTTTCTGTGATAATGGATGTTCTGAGAAGATTGATTTATATAGGGGTTTCTAGTTGGTTGTGAGGATATTTTCAGTCACATTTGCAATTCATTGATGATAACATTTTCTTTCTATCAAATGATAGCCAGGGGCTTGGCAATGTGTTCTCCATGTTGATTTTTGAGAAGCTATTTGGCTTGAGAATTAATGCGAAAAAGAGTATTATGGTGGCTATTCCCATGTCAAAGTCTATTAGTAATGTGCTTGAAGGCTATGCCTCACTCACTGGGTTGGTTACTCGAGATTGGTATTTGACATGCTTAGGTTTCTTTCAGAGGTGATCTACCCTTGCCAGCCTTTTGGGAAGCTTTGGTTGAGCAGGTATCAAAAGGATTTGGATGGGTGGGAAGTTGTATTTATTTATTTTATGTGTGGGTAGGATCGCTTGTTTCAAGCTTCTTTGTAGCATCCCTTGATAATTGTTCTTTTAGGATTCCAATTTTTTTGCAATGGGAATTTCTTATGATCCGTCAAAAGGTCAGTTATAGAGACCATGTGGTCTGCTGGGACGTGTTGCTGCTGTACTATTAAAGGGGCTTTTAGTGCAGGTCAGTTTAAGTGAAAATATTTTCTTTATGGGAAAATGGCTATGGATATTTTCTTCTGAAGTTCATTTCCTATGGAAAAGAGGCATTGACAGCAAATGTTTTCTTCAAAGAAATGGTTGTTATTCCCACAGTAGGATGGCTAATCATGCATGTGAGTCCTTGGAAGTTCATAGCACAGTTTTCTCCTTGTTTCTGATCTAAGATATAAAGTTGGTAATGGTTTGTGTATTCATACTGGGGGTGAGTCTATTGGTTGGGATCTTTAGAAATACCAACGGATAGAAAACAGTGGACTTCCTCTTGTTGTTACCTGTTTTACATCCTACATCCTTATTGGACACTAGATAGTTCTAGCAAGTTTTCTTGAAAACTTTTGTTACACCTCAGACTCTTTGTGCTTTCCTGTGGTCAATCATATCTGGAAAGCCAGAGAAGTATCTGATGTTAAAACATTTGTTTTTATTTGGTACTCGATATGATTAAGTCTAGATGATTAAGTCTAGTGACTCGTTGCAGGTTTCATGAGTTGCTTTTTCCTGACACTTTTGCTGTGTGTCATGATGGGAGTCACCTGTTACTGTGCCACTGACAGCATATGGTATGTGGTTCAGTCTGTTTTTATGTTTTAGTAAGAGCAAGGGTCGCAAGCTTTTACAGACAAGTGCTATGCTAGCAGTTATATGGACTCTTTGGATGTGAAGGAACTTCAGAACTTTCAGGACTGTTCTAATTTAAGATTGCTTTTGTGGGCTAGGATAGTTCTTTTCCCATCGCTATGGATCTTAACTCCAGAGTCCTTTAGAGGAATCTCTTTAGCTGACACACAGTGGAACTGGAATGCTCCCTTGTCTTTGGTTTTACATTTCAAGGAGTGTATCTTATCTTCCTAGTCTCCTTTGAAAGTATGCTCTTTCCTTCCAGTAAATTCTCATATACATAATAAAAGCCCTCACATTATTTGGCGAATAAGTGGAATATATGGCATTGGTTGTTTAAGTTAGTAGAGAGCCTTGGTTATTCCAAGTGGTTGCATGGTTATTGTCAATTTCCTATGGGGTTTTGGGAGAAGGAAGGACCATAATATTTTGCATGGCTATTTATTGAAATGCTCATAAAACTAGGCATTGTTTTCCCCATTCTGCTTGCATACAATACATTTGTTAGAACCTATTGAGCATGAGTGGGAACAAACTTGGCCCTGACTTACCACATAACTGGTTTGTTGTTAGCTAGGTTTGAGGTGTGTGAACTTTCCCACAACTTGTTACTAAATTTAAGATACAGTTGTTAATGATAGTATCAAGCCTTTCAAATACCTTTCCTTTTGAACATCATTAATTGCTATCTGTAATGCGACATGTCATTCAGCGAATAAGTTGGGTCTGGAAGAGTTGAAAGTGATTTAATTGATGTGTGTGTGTGTGTGTGGGGGGGGGGGGGGGGTTCCCTTCGTTGTAAATAACTAAGAATATAAAGTTTCATTATAATTTAAGTTGCAAAATTAAGAAGGAATTTCTTTATACCATCTGACCTCATCACAGTGAAGCCTGCACTCCTATGTTTCTGATGTTCCATGTGCTGTATGTGGTGGTTTTCTGGTTGCGGGTCAAGCTGTTAGTAGCCTGTTCTTCATGGCTATGAATATGCTAGTTCACTATGTTTTTTTCTAATCTAATTCCTGTGTGTTTTCTGTTTATTGAACTTCTAGGGTGTTATTTTGCTTTCCTTCAATTGAAGCACCTAGTTTTCTCTTTTCCATAATTGAACGCACTTAACTTATTTCTTTGACTCGGGCTTTAGGTACTTCATTGTTAAGAGCTGCAACCTTGAAAATTTGGAGTTATCTGTGCAGCAAGGAGTATGGGCAACACAAAGGAGCAATGAACCTAAACTGAATGAAGCTTTTGACTCTGCTGAAAATGTAATCTTGATTTTCTCAGTAAACCGGACTCGGCATTTCCAGGTATGTTTGGAATTTATTGCTCTGTTAGTTGCTTAATTTGGTAGAGTGGATTCCTGATTTTCCAAAAAATATATATATTTTTTGGATTTGTCTTGATTAAGGCTGCTACATGGCTTACTTGGTTTCTAGTTGCATGAAATTGCTCTTGTTTGCTCTGTTTGAGATGCTAAGCATTAAATCATATATGGTTGATAGGGTTGTGCAAAGATGACATCCAAAATTGGTGCTTCTGTTGGTGGAGGGAATTGGAAATATGCACACGGAACTGCACATTATGGGAGGAATTTCTCAGTCAAATGGTTGAAGGTATTTTTTCCTTCTATGTTTGTTTATGATTTGAATGGCAAGATGTGATACTTTCATTATAAAATGATTATCAGTTTCTTGATCCGAAGTAAAAATGATAGATAAATCCATAGAAGGTTGTTTTAATTTTAATTGGAGTTTAAAATTTGATGGATGTGAAAGTTTTGTATTTTATGTCTTTCATAACATCATCTTGGAACACATTAAAGAAGATTTATGTAAAACCTCAGGCAGCAACTAAGAAGGTTTAGTGTATGGTGTGGTACAGATTTGACTTTCTATCACAAATGCGTTCTGGTGGGATTTGGTCTGGAAAATTGGGGATTTAAGGGTTTAGATTAAAGAAAAGTGATATAGGGTTTATAAAATTGCAGATGAGCTATTAGACTTTTAGCATTACATTATAATCGTTGTAGATAGAGGATAGTGAGCCTCCAATTTTATCTCCATTTTTCTTCTTTATTCTATACTCATTTCTCCACAAAATCGAGTTCACCGAGTGTATTTTTATAAAATAGAAAACAAGGCCTTCTTTTGGGTTTTTTAAAATAATGAATGACTAAAAGATTAAATAAGAGATGAACCAAAGAGGGCCCTTGTTTATTAAAGAGGAGAATTTGGAAAACAAATTTTAGTAGTTCTCTTATTTTCTAGAGAACTGGTAGAATAGAAAACATATGTTCAAGTAAATACTAGTTTCTAAACACATTTCTTATAGTTTCGTGTTTTCTAGACAACTAGAAACAAGCAAGCACAACTTAAAGCATCAAACTAGGTGTTCTCAACTCTCACGTGTCAACTTAATGCACCACATGATCATAAGGAACAAATTGCTGGAATTTTTTTAAAAGGATCGTGTTCTCCATTAAATTAAATGATTACATTAGCATATGTATATAGGACTGAAAGTTCATAATGCTAAGTAGACCTGGACTAAATAAAGAAACACTAGTATTCTTATATTGAATAAGAAATAGAATGAGGAGCTCAAATCTTCTTCATGAGAAAGATAATATCTTCAAAAGTTTATTCAATTGCTCTGGTAACACTAACTACTTTTAGACTGGTTCTTTGATGACAATCAGACTATATATACATCTCAAAATGCATGCAGTTGTGTTTGTTTTTGGGCATTAATCATGCAACATAAACGTATTGTATTTTTAGCTTGACTTGGAGGCTACTTCAGTTACAGAAGTAACAATGGGTAATAAGAAACAATACAGGCTCCTGAATATCATGATGCATTAATTACTTGTCTTTCAGAGTCCTGAGTGGCCTTGCTCAAGATCTTGGCTCCATATCATATGGGGTATTTTTGTTTTGAGTTCACGGCTATCCTTCAAATGTTTTGCGTGGCTAACAGAAACAGACTGCAGCTGCTTTTCAAAGTCATATTTATCACAACAGATATGTGCATTGGACATTTATTAATGAATGGGGGCATATTAAAATTAAAAAAAAAAATGTGTACGACTTAAATATTAGTAATGTATGATGTAGCTAATTGCAATTTCCCACTTGCAGTTGTGTGAACTGTCCTTCCACAAAACTCGTCACTTGAGAAACCCGTTCAATGAGAACTTACCAGTGAAGGTAGTACCTTTGGTCTTTGTCTAGTTTATTCTTTTGTTCATCTTCTATTTCATTGCATGAAAAGATATACTGTGTGTGAGGACTTACAGTTATCTGCTCGTAAGGAATGAGTTTTTTTTTTTTTTTAATATTAGTATTAGTTTATATGAAATTGTATTCTAATAAATCTGCCTTACCAGCTACATTCAAATTCCCAACTATGGGAATTAATATTTGATTGTTCAGGAATTTTAATGCTGTATGACTTCTATTAGTATTCATTAATAGTCAAAGTAGGAATTTAGATTATTTTAGTTTCTTACTGAATTAGGACTCCTTAATAGGTTTTCTTCTTTATATGGTTTGGTTCATGTAAAAAGATAAATAAGCACCCTACCTATGCATTTGGATAACATTGAATATTAATTATCAGAATAAAATTAACCTTTTCTCCCGTTGAATATTAATAAACAACCCAACCTTGGTTGCCTCTCATAAACATACTGTATTTTGGTGTTGCTTACAGCCACCTCATTTGGTAAATAAAGGACATAAAGCATTAGCACTATCCTTTTTGAGAATCATACAAGGAACTTCACTCTTATCAATGCCTGTAGGATACTTTCAGGTCTGATGAATATTTGATGATACCCAATGCCCGCTCTTCAAATCTATATTTGAAAAGATTGTATAATTCTTTTGTGTCAAGCTTAGGGTTAAAGTAAATAGAAATCATAAATCACAGTTCACCAAATTTTCAGTAGTAAATGTAATGTTTCAAGGAAATGATAAATTATTAGTTAGTTCTTATATTTCCAATGCAGTTATAACTTAATTATTTTTATTTAAAATTTCCATATCAACCCCGCTGCTTTTTCATAATCCAATCCAATTACAATTTGTGCATGCTGTTTTCAATTTAAGCAATAAATTTCATTTATTTTCTATTATTAACTATCGGTATCCAGCAAAACAGACAACTTCTATGATTAATAAAATGCAATTGTTTCCTCGGTTGCATTTCATCTATTGAAATTATCCAGTATAAATTTATCATGCCAGTAATTTTTTTTTATTTTCAATAATTGAAAGATAATATAGTTGAATTTAATTAATCTGTTCCTTTTCCTTACTGTCTTCACATGTTTTGGGATTTTGTATTCTTATTGTTGATTCAAGTAGATAGTATGCATTGAGCTTTATCTAAGTTAAATAAATAAATAATTCATTAAATAAAATTTGGAGATAAGGCATTAGTAAAAAAAAAAAAAAAATCCAAGTGACAAAGGATCTGAAATATATCTTTATTTAAGAAATTTTTCTTTGATTTGTGTGAATTATTGGATAATGTTATACTTAAAACAAAAAAACTGCATAACAATTGAAACAAAATTGTAATCATCCAAAGAATCACTAGTGTCTGTAGCTAGTAATTAATTATTATTGTTACCACTGTTAGTTTTGTATTAGTGCAATCATCTAGAAATTTAAGTAGCTCTTTCATAAACTATTAATAACTGAACTCCACATTTCAAAATCATTTATATCAATATGGTTTTACCACACTTCTTTTGTTATGATAGTTTTCTTGGTAATATAAATTGGTTATTTGAGCTGTGTGTTGTAGTGAAGTCCTAATATTAGTCGAGCTAGCCATTTCTGGTCTTCTCTAATGCTATAGTGTGTCTATTTACTTATTTCTAGTTATGTTTGTACTTTTCATGAATGCAGATTAGTAGAGATTGTCAGGAGCTAGAACCCTCTATTGGTGAGCAATTGGCGTCCTTACTTTATCTGGAGCCAGATAGCGACCTCATGGTATGCTTGTTCCATAAATTTTTTTTTATTTAAAAACATGGTGAGGTAGATAAAGAAGCACTTTAACTATTTATAGAATGAAGAAAGAGATGGAAAGAAAGAAGGATGTGATGTGTCATTGTCCTTTCCTCATTTGGCAATTAATGCAGTTATACACTTTGAAAATTTTGCTGTTGAGAATCTTAAAATAATGAGTTTATTGCCCATTTCCCCTGCGTTTAAAATGTGCTAACCTTCTTATGGTCATGTAGTAATTATGGAGAGGAATAGTAAATATGTATATTGGGTTGTATCACAAGTGGTAAGGGATCATGTAAAAGACAAGATATTAGATCCAAAGCTTACCAACCAAAGTAGTTCTGAACATGGGATGGAGGATGTTGCTTTCTTGATTGATTGAGATGACCACCATATAGTATTTGCACTTTAACAACATTTCTAGTATAGTTTTCTTAAATATTTTTTACTTGAGTCCTTGTAGATTTTAAAAGACAATCAATCAATCGTGTTATTCTATAAATGCCCTTTTCAAGGGTTTTATAAACTTTTTCCTCATTAGTGATCAAAAGGGTTTTTCTGGTACAAATGTACGTGATTGATTTTTTATTTTTTTTTATCTACAAGGTATGGTTATTTCTTGAAGGAATGCGATGTTCTATAGGTTATTATAATTTTTATAATTATTTTATAACATACATACCTATTCCACCTAGTTCACCATTATCACAAATAGCTACCAGATAGATCAACTATATTTTAGTCCTTGCTAATTTAATGACATTTCACTTTGGCATTTATAATTTTAAATTTTTAATTATCTCCCATTTAGTTTCCATAAGATTTTAGTGAGAATCCCTCATGTTAAATAACTAATAAAAGCAAACAAAAGTTTCATTTTTCCAGTTTTTTCTCACTTTTTCCTACCTTTTCTCTCTGGTTTATTTTCCAGAATTCCATATAGGTAATAATATCTCATAAAAATTATATATCCATTAAGGCGTGGTATTCATGCCAACTCAGTGCTTGCTGGGTTTGCTGGGTGATGATAAGTTTTTGGGATGCTAGTAAAGTAGTCCTTCATCCAGAAGAAATGTTCAATTAAATTTCCAAAGCTAAACATTAAAGAATATCATCCTACAACTATCAAAGTTTAAGCAATTTGTGCCCTGCCAGAAGCAATTATCAAATTTTATTTGTAACATGCTTTCTTTTCATGTGCCATTATTAGCACTTATATCAACAAAACCTAATCCTAGCTGCAAGTGGCCACGGATCAATCCTATATATTCAATGACTAGTGTCACATTTTCCAACAAGGAAGTCTTATAAAATTACTTGAATATACTTGATTTCATTCGTTTCCACCTCAGTTTGTATTTGATTTAACAGCATAGTAGAATTTATAGTAGCTTGAATATTAAATGATTTTATTTGGTTCTACCTGCGGTTTGTGTTTGACTTAACAGCGTAGAAGAATTAACATTAGCTTGTACAAAAAATACAGAATTCATGCATGTTGTCAATGTCTTTTAGATGATAATGTCCTTGCTTGTTAAAGTAGTTTATTTTAATTTCTGTCGATCACTTGCAAGAGCTGGTTACTTCATATTTCAGTCACGTGTGTGGCTAACAACAGGGGTTCTTATTTATGCTTCTCACTATATATTTTGTAACTAAATTACATTAAAGGCATGAATCGAAAATGAAAGAAAATATTTATCTTCCTCTGTGTCTTTATTTTTTTCTTCTCCCTCAATGAATTCTTTCTTTTCTTCTACTAAACTTATTCAACAGGTTCAATTACTTTTCATGATACCAGTTGTCATGGTTCAAAAGTGATTGAATTGGTTAGTAGAAGAGAGGGAAGAGTTCATTGAAGGACAAGAAGAAAATAGAGGCTGATATTCTTTCTTTTTCTGTTCATTCCTTCAGTGTAATTATAGTAAGAAGCATAAAGGATCGAATTAATGTCAGTTTTATTTTTTCTTCTTTATGTTCTAAGGAATGAATTAACTTCAGTTTTCTTATTTCTTGTTTATGTGCCAACTTATCTCAATCGTGGAAAACACCTCCTTCCATCTCTTTGTTGTCTTTGATTCTGTACACTTAACCACACTGATTTTGTAGTCTTTGAATCATGATATGAAACGAGTCATCAATAAATGTAGCATAAATTGAATTTTTAGAACTAGAAACAAATACAAAACTAGAAGTCTGTGGTTGTAGGTAAGGTTTTAGGGAGGTGGGGATTATGTTCAGAATCATAAACATTTCTATTTTTGAACTATTCTTTATATTGACAAAACCGATATGCTTAATGGGTGGCCGTGCTACACTCGCTATTATTTGATTCTAAGGTGCAGCTCTCCAAATTATGGAATGCAATGAACCAAATGTATTTAAATAATATTCCTTTATGGGATGCAGGCAATCTCAGTTGCAGCTGAAGCAAAACGAGAAGAGGAAAAAGAAAAAGGAGTCAATCCTGACAGTGGTGGTGAAAACCCTGACATTGTCCCATTTGAGGACAATGAAGAAGAGGAGGAGGAAGAAAGTGAAGAGGAGGTGGAAGCCTTCGGGCATCCTCTTGGAGCAGCAGCTCAAGGCAGAGGGAGAGGTAGAGGAATCATGTGGCCTCCTCACATTCCAATTGCCCGTGGGGCAAGACCGATCCCTGGCATGAGAGCTTTCCCCCCCATGATGATGGGTGCTGATGGTTTTTCATACGGAGCTGTACCTGATAGCTTCGGAATGCCAGATCTCTTTGGTGTGGCTTCCCGTGGATTCACCCCATATGGTCCGAGGTTTTCTGGTGATTTTACTGGTGCTACATCTGGCATGATGTTTCCTGGGCGGCCTTCCCAGCCAGGAGCTATGTTTCCAGCTGGTGGATTTGGGATGATGATGGGTTCAGGACGTGCTCCGTTTATGGGGGGAATGGGTCCCACTGCATCAAATCCTCTTCGAGGCCCTCGGCCAGGTGGCATGTTTGCACCACTTCTCGCATCATCTTCCCAGAACAATAACCGGTCTTTTAAGAGAGATCAGAGAGCAGCACCCAATGATCGAATTGACAGACATAGTATAGAATCAGATCTGGTTAGGGGTGCAGCTGGGGAATCAAATGATGAGACAAGATACCCGCAGGAAACATACAAGGCTTCCCATGAAGATCAATTTGGTGCTGTAAATAGCAATAGAAACGATGAGAGTGAAAGTGAGGATGAGGCACCTAGACGGTCAAGGCACGGGGAGGGGAAGAAGAAGCGGCGAGGATCAGAAGGAGATGCTAATCCTGGCTCGGATCACAAACAGTAAGATGCACCTCCTAGATTCCTAGTGTAGCATAATTAATCAGAAAGGCCAGCCGTAGCATATGCTTTTCTCCTCTCTTATCAGCTCCCTTTGAATGTGATATAACTGCGGACTTAATGTTTTCGAACACTCTTTTTGGGGCAGAAAAATGTACGCCCTCCCAAAATTTCTAGGTTAACATGTAAAATATATAATGAGATTAATGGGTATATAATGAGATTAATGGAATGCTGATCTGATATATAGCAATGTATCTGGAGGTTAAACATTATACATGGACGTAACCATTCACGCCGGGTGGGGATAAAAGCAGAGGGAGAAAACAAATGTTAGGCACTCAAGCTGCAGTTGAGACATTGCTGGCCAATTCACCGCTGTATGGCTGACCGGTGATTATTAGCGATTCCAGCTTCATGCAGCGAGTTGCAGCCTGCGTTTGCCTGTAAATTAATATTCCTGTGACGAT
>Ga0325403_1002846_pt1 | contig 15511 bp, 5 predicted proteins | sample PopdelMetagenome_19_FD_205665 | JGI IMG/M metagenome (GOLD analysis project Ga0325403, IMG submission 205665) | Populus deltoides microbial communities from Bellville, Georgia, United States - Xylem-PdKOR-R4 | ecosystem: Host-associated > Plants > Phyllosphere > Stem > Wood/Secondary xylem...
AGATAATTTATGAAATTATATTTTTTTTCAATTTCATTCTCATTCAACTTTTTAATTTGTAAGATTTGTTCCTCGTTATTTTAATAAACTTGAGAAAAATAAAACATTAATAAGTTATTTTCCAGCTTATTTTCCATGACATAACCAAACACTGGAAAGTGTTTTCCAACTTATTTTCCATTACACTACCAAACATCGGAAAATACTTTCCCGGAATTCACTTTCCTGGAATTCACTTTCCCCGGAATTCACTTTCCAAAAGGAAACTACTTTCCAGCAAACAAACGGGGCCTATAATAAACCAACTAATGCCTGTGCATCAAGATTTTTTTTTTTCAATTCAAGATTTTAAAATTAAACAAATGGACTTGCATTTTGGATCCTGTAAAGCCATTAATTTATGTTGAACATCTGGGATGTTTGTTTTTTAAAAAGTAATTTTTGAAAAATAAATTTTTAAATTTTTATGTGTTTGTTTGTCATTAGAAAAGTTGGTCAATGAAAAACACTTTTCAGTCAAAGAAAAATTTGGTTTGTTTTTAGAAAAGTGTTTTCCTGAAAAATTTGGGCGGAAAATACTTTCCGGAAGTTGTGAAAATTTTTAAAATATCATATTATTTGCTGATTATATCAAATTTGATCTTTAAACTTTTGATTGTTATATATATTTTGTTTTGAATATTTATTTTTCAATTTCATCTCTTAAAATTTAATTTTTATATTAATTTTGATCCTTATTTTTATAATTGTTATTTGCTTTTCCTTTATTATTTTTTATTGAAATTTTTTATCTATCAAATCTCATCATTATTCTTTTTATTGTTATTTCTTTTATTTGAAATAATTTATAAAATGTTAATTATTATTATTTTAATTTCTTCATCTTTCTTTTTTTTTATTTTTTAGATTTAATCTCTATTATTTTTATTATTTATTTATTTTATTTGAGATAATTTATGAGATTATATTTTTTAAAATTTTATTCTTATTCAACTTTTTAATTTGTAAGATTTGTTCCTCGTTATTTTAATAAACTTGAGAAAAATAAAACATTAATAAGTTATTTTTATGCTCATTTTTCATGACATAACCAAATACTGGAAAGTGTTTTCCAATTTATTTTTCATTACACTACCAAACATCAGAAAATAATTCACTTTCCAAAAGAAAATTACTTTCCAGCAAACAAAAGATTAAGAAAGATGTAGCAAAATTATCTAGTAGGTGGTCCAATGGTAAAAGTTTGGGTTTAAGGGGTTTGCTTTTCATGTGGTTTCAGGTTCGAGTCATGTGGTTGCTAATATGATAACCTCTGAAAGTTTACATGATCATTAATTTCAGAATTTATAGAATTATTTAAGGTATATTCAAGCTAGTTTGAATATCCACGTTAATTAAAAAAATAATAATTAATATAATATGACATAACATGAAAGATGTAACATGATTTTCGTGGCTCAAATTGATAGGATGTAGCACTGTCGATTTCCTTCCTTCCATGGCTGACATGACACTTGGCTGATGATTACGAAGCTGACATTACATCTCAAAATTATTAATCAGGTGTTTGGATGGATGTAATTGTTATTCTATTGAATTCATACAATTTAATAATCTAATTTTTAAAAAATAATATTTTTTATTCAACTAAATGTTCTTAAAAATAAACCATACTATATGTTAAAATATTTTTCTGATACAAATTTAATATTAAAATATTTTTTTGATGTTGCAATAACTATATAAAAACAAATTATTTATTTTAAATTTTCATAAATATATCATATAAGAAATAAATTTAAAAAATAAATAGCCAAATATATATATATAAAAAAGCCAAAATGCTATAAAAAAAAAAACCAACACTTTGAATTACTGTAATCGACAGTGCTAATGACAGTGCTAATGGAGGTTGTTATCCCAAATCTTTTAGCTTTATTTTTTATGATAGATAGATTTCCTTAGTTAGCCCACACCTTTTAGGCTTTTAGCTTTTCTTTTTTTATTAGTATTATTATAATAGATAGATTTCTTTAGCTTTTGCTTATCAGAGGCCACAAGCTTTCGAATAGAAGTGGGATTTTATAGAGGAACTTTGTGTGGGAATGGAAAAGAAAAGGCGATCTTGGGCGTGTACCTTTGTTTTGCAAGTCTCTCTCTTGATTGCCTTCTACCTTGCTCTGAACTTGGGTCAGCCTCAGAAGTCCATTTTTCAAAACAGAAATGGCACTAGCAGTAGCAGAAGACCTCATGATGTTTACTTTCTCAGTGTTAGAGGAGGATATAGACCCCTTAAACAGCAAAACCTTCTTCTCAAACAGGTGGTCAATTTCCACTCTTTTCTTCATTGAAGATTGACGCACGCTTCTTCATATATAAGATTTGATCATAATTATTAATTCCTAATGTTACTAACTGAGGCTGGAAATCCAACCACCTCATTTTTCTGTTATATTTCCCTGTTCTATAAGTTAATGATCTGGTTTCATGTTCGTGGCTTCATTTTCCAAATCTTTTGAAATCGAATTTATAGTTTCAACCAATCAAGTTAATTTCTTTAAAGGGTTTCTTTGCATTTTTCTCAGTTGTCTGATTTGTGTTGGCATTGCTGGTTTGGTTCTGTTTGTGGTAAAGAGATTCGGTGCGTTTCCATATTTGTTGTGATAGGAAGTACTCGGTGTTAATGCTTTTGAGTTTACATCTCATTAACTTTACCCAGGATTAGTCAAATCATTACAGTGTATTTCCATTTGATGTTTCATTTGCTGTTCCTAATTTTGATTGGAGATACTGTTATTGATGAAGATGGAGAAAGTGGCAAGTTTTTACAGAGCTAGGTTTGTTGTGAACGTTAGTGAGCTGGGAGAAGATGATCCACTCACACAGAATGTAAGATCTCTTTCTTTCCCCCCCTTCTATTGTAATCTGTAATCTCTTTCTTTGGTACACCTTTTCTATTCTTGTCAAAAGGATTTCTTGTGATCCAATCCTAAGCTCTTGTTAATTTGAAAATCAAAATGTTTTGCAAAAAGTTTACTGTGGGACACTTTGTGATAGAATCAAGTGTAAATACATTTCAACTTTGAAATGGTTTCTCGCAAGTTTAATACATTTCATTGACATAAAGAGCTAGCAACAATCCTGCAAATATCTTTTGCAGGCAAGCAGGCTCTTCCCACCACAGAAAGTTCCCTGGTATACCATACTCTTGAAATTGGTATCTGTCTTCAGTTGTCAATGCATTTGCTTTGCATACAATCTGATTTTCTTTTTTTGGTCCTTATCTTGAATTTCGGTTGATGATAAACATTTTTAAACTACTTCTTCAAATAAATGGTAAGCGGGGATGATAAAAATAGTGCTTGTAGGTACTCTACTAAAGTCTCAAATGATGGGAAAGTTGGATGCTTCCTGGAGCATGTCAACATTACTAGTGGAAAAATGCTAACAGTTATTGGTTTGGACACTGGGTCGTTTCAGGTATAAACTTGCTTGTAAAAGCGCACTCAATTTGCATTTTCTATGACATAAATATGTATTAGTCTGCATAAGTCTTTGAGACATATATATATATATATATATATATATATATATATATATATATATATCTTCACAACAATGAAGTTGCAGTGTCAATTGTTGATGCCCTCAGAATCTGCATCTCTGCGATGCTGTTTGGTTAATATTTTGATACTTAGGTTTTGTTTAATGGCATATCCTCTTCAATCCCCCATCCCCTTCTTTAGATTGGTTAATTATTGTGGTACAAGTTTCTAACTTAAGTCCAACAAAACCAAGTGGGGATGTTCGCGTGGAATTGGAAGTGGACCAATTTGCCCAATCTACACTTCATTGGCTCACTGCAAAATATTTGCAGCAATAAGTTGGGGCTGTTTAAATCTGAGCAGTCTTATAAAGAGGACATGCAATTTGGATTTAATAAATTTGTACACCTTCGTGAGCTCATTATGAGATATGCTAGAAGCGTAGAACATGCTAGAATGTTAGTTTCCCATCTTATTTCCTATACGAGGACGATGGAAACTATATGTCTGTATAAACTGACAGCATTAGGTGATTTTATTAAGAGTAGAAAGCAGCTCATCATGATTATGTGTTCTGTTCTTTAGATATTTGTAGCTTTATTAAGGGCCTGCTTGGTGAATTTTGTAACTAAAGATTGGTTCGACAGAGGACTTGGAAAACTACATTTGATGTACCATGCATTTAAAAAAAAAAAAAAAAAACAGATTAAATGTTATTTGCAAATACAGGATTCCATTAGTCTTGTCTAATGTATCACATTTTACCTTCAGCAATGAGGTTGATGGCAAGGCTGAGAGTGAAAATAGATCATATCGGGTTACAGATTATGTAGATATCTTTTTGAAGTTGGATTTAAAGTAGAAGTAGAGACATGGTTATTGACTTTACAGACTTAACACAATTTGTCAGGGTAACTTGCAAAAGTTTTTGATTAAGTCATTAGGGCCTCTGCATTTCAACTGCTTTATTTACTTCTTTACTGCATGCCTTTTGTTAGAAGTTAGAACATTCACTCGGCTAATTTCTCTTCAACGAAAGTGCAGATTTACTTTTGATGTTTTTGGAAGAGTACCTTCATAGATTCTTAGTTCTTATTTTTCTTTAGTGTTTCCTCATCTCTTCCTGACGGAGGCCTATTTTGAACTTCAAGGATTCGATGCTCATGGGATCAACGAGTGACTTTAAGAATAGGCAGTTAAATTGGCTGACACAATCACTAGAAGCAACCACTGACAACTGGTAAAATCAGTCGATACCATATTGTTTATTAATAACTTATCTAGCCTTTTCAGCTCAAGCACCAGCAGGCTGTAAAGTGGAACAGAATTTGAAGATTCGGATGTTTGTCATTTTAACATTCATGTTAAAGCCTTTAGCTGCAATAACTTGAATTATTATTTCAGAAATGAATGGAACCCTAATCCTTTTTAGTAAATCTTTCACATTCATGCAGGATCATAGTTTCTGGATTTCACCCTGTGGTTATTTGTGACAAGGAGCAACTGGAAGCAAAGCAAATTAATGGCCCTCTGCATAATATCTTTATGAAACATGGAGTGGTAAGAAGTGAAGGTCTACAAACTTTGACATCTATGAGAAAATCTCCTATTTTTATGGTTTTAAATACTGGATCACATCAATAGAAAATGCTACTAACACGAACTGAAATTGCTCCATATATCTTTGCTTTTGTATATATTTTTCTGAAGAATGAACTTGCGGCAAACTAGATTAAATCAAATATAGTAAAAATCAATAACTTGCTTGTGTCCTATTTATGAAAGTAATTTGTATTTCTTTCTTTTGCTCTCTAGAATGTGTACATGAGCAGCCAGGGCTGCACTAGTCGCACCGTTCAAGGTGGAGTGGCGCACATAGGCATTGCGGACCCAACTGGTAGTGAACCTTTGGTTAATTTAAATGGAAGATTGGCTATTCAAAAGTGAGTACCTTGCTCTTGGTACATTATGCTCTACATTTATATCACCCATGCTAGTTGAGCTGACATTTTCATTTTGTTTTTCGACTTCCACAGAGAGATGATTAATGATGGGTTTCTTCTCCATAGAGTTAGCTCCCTCGTGATTGTATGTATTCCATCACTTTTGCAGTGGATTAGAGTTCATTTGGAAAAACTTGCTTGTCCTGGACAAATCCTGATGATTTTAACTAGTCATAATTTATAACATGAATTATAACGCACATCTACAGTCCCTTGAGATGCACTTTGTGTTTCATGATTGACTAATTTATTATCTATTATATAGAATTATGCCCTTCTTCTCTTGAGGAAGCCTGAGCTTGTTTATTTTTCCATGGCAGACAACCTATTTTGTGAGCTCAGCAGGGGAGATCGTGAACGAAGCTGTAATCACACAGCACGGTAAGGAGGTCGTGTAAATTAAAAATTTTGAGGACCAAGCTTCGTCCATTGTTGAAGTCTGGTGCATTTGCTTCGTCAACCATTCCTTTTGCCAGAACTGGGTTTTTTGGGTGTAAACTTCATTGTGTTTAAACTAGCCTCCAACATTTTGGCCATCTTGGATAGGTGATTGTTCGCCTCTTGCTCCCTCCAAACTTGCAATTCATTGAAGCGGAAAAGATAGAATACATTGATGTTTTTGAAAATGTGTTATTTATTAATTAATTTTTAAAGTGTTTTTTTTTAATATATTAAAATAATATTTTTTATTTTTTTAAATTGTTTTTTATATTAGTGTATTAAAACGATTTTAAAATATATATATATATATATATATATTAAAGAAAACATTTTTAAAATAGAAAAACAAACGAGTTCTATAGGTTGTCGGGATTTAAACGGTAGAACTCTAATTTCTAAGAAGAAAAATGAAATCAATAATATTTTATATTTTCTCCATTGGCTTCCAAGTCACAGAACAAGGGCATTTATGAATGAATCAATCCCATATTTGTAAATGACCAAGACACCCTCCAGAGTAGATCTCCACTCACCCAATATCACCCCCAGAATCAAGGCCAAAACGGGAAGATTTGCAAAACCAGGCCACTATAAAACCCTAGCAAATCCTGCCAGTTAGGTTTCGACACTCCCTGGAAAAGAAGGAAAGAATGAGGCCCTCTTTTCTTCCTGCCCCTTGCTTGCATTATAGAGCCGATGATTTCTTACCGTTTAGAGAAAATCAACCGTGCTTCATTTCTTTTTCTTTATTTATTTCTTTTTTTTTCCATTCATTTCTTCTCTGCTCTTCTTCTCTCAATAAAATGAGGCGATGATGATATATATATATATATAAAAATCTTTCTTTTCCGGGAATGTCTAATCAGGCAAATGGGGAAGGTGGGTGCCCGTTTATCTTGGCGGGGTGACCCGGATGGTATGTGAAATTGACCTTTTATGGGTTCTTTTTTTAACGGGCAACCGGTTGTTGCAGCCATGGTGGTGTCTCACTTCTCAATGTCTGATTATCATATGCTGATCTGAGCCTCACTTTTCTCTCAATCTGTCTTTTACTGTGTCCCTGTTTTTGTGTTCTTTTTTACCAATTACAATGTTTGGATGCAGCTGGGTTAAGGAGGAAAACAAGAATTGGGAAAAAGATTACGACATTAGGATAAATACATTGCTTTGTTTGACACTGGAACATTAGGGTTTAAAGGAGGGCTGGAGGAGTCTGCTTTACTGTACTATTTGGCAGTCTTGACATGGGAAATTGAGTTTTGGGATTAATTAGCTTTGGCTTGGTTGCGTAGTGATAAATTTTCATACCTTGCTTCAGTAGAATTTTATCTTCTCAATTCATTACTCAAGTTAATTGGAAATGAATTCGATGTTGTTTGGTAATGGAGTTTTTTAAAAAGTTGTTTTTTTATATAATTATTTTATTAATCTGATGTAATGATATTCAAAATATTTTAATACATTTCTAGAAAAAAAAAAGATTTGAAATTACAAATCTGAAGAGTAAATTCTTTTTGTGGCATTAACTGGATGTGGAGTTAGAGCATTAGAGCTTAGCATTAATGGATCTGTATTTTTGGAACATTAATTACAGGTTAGTTCCTAATCCAACTTCTAAGAGCATAAATTTAAAAAAACTTTATTAATGGTGATTTTTTTAACGTTAATGGCATTCCGGTTAAAATATTATTTGTTAAAAAATTAATTTAAAAAATATTATTTTAATATATTTATATAAAAATAACATTTTAAAAATTGACAATACTAGCTGCTTAGCCCCGGCGGTGCTAAGTGGGTTTTTAGATCTTGTTTGATTTTTTTTATTTTAAAAATTTTTTAAATTATTTTGATGGATTGGTATTAAAAATAATTTTTTTAAAATAATAATATTTTAATATATTTATAAGTGAAAAGTATTTTAAAAATAATTACACGGAATTTAACTTTTTTTAATTTTAACAAGTTTTTTCTTTCTTATTACTAGAATTGAAGTGAAAATTTTTAAATTAATGAAATCCTTGAATTTAGAGATTAACATTATATTTATTACTTGAAAACCTAAAATATATAAAATCTTTTTTTTATTGAATCATAGACAAATTTTGCTAAGATATTTTTAAAAATCGATGATAGTTTTTATTTTAGAAACTAGCATCATTAAATTTAAAATTTTATATTTTTAGATTATTTTAATATAGTGATATTAAAAAATATTTTTTAAAAAAATGTTAATGTGCTATGTTTTTTAGTTAAAAATATTTTAAAAAACATTTGTAACCGTGAGGGAAGGTATTTCAAATATTTAGTTTTACTCATTATAATATATTTGTTTGTAATTATAATTGTAATGCCCAGCATCTATCTACAAAGAGGCAAACTGATCATTGACTAGAATCCAAACAATCCCTTAGTCAATTCTCGAGCACCAAACACCTTGAATTCCGGGCATCTACAATGCTAGAAACTGGGCTTAAGCCCATATGTTGTTTTAATTCGTCTGGGCCTTTTCGCATGAAGCTGGAAAGAAGACAGGAGGGTAAACATGGAAGAAAACCTAAACAATGGCAACATCAAAAGATTGGCAAGGCTGAAGTTTTTTACTCTCATCATTAGTTTAAGTATGAGGCTGTGCTCTCGGAGAGAAGGTCGGTTTCAGAGGGCGGTTGCCCCCTCTCTTTGATTGTTTAGCGTAGCCGATGATTACTTCTATACATAATCAACAGCCCTTCATACACACATTCATACATATATATGAACACACACTTCCCTCTCTGTCTCTCTCTCTACCTGCCTCTCTCTCTCTCTGAAACTGTGTGGAAAGGGGCGGTGATGATATCTTCGCTGTGCAGAAATCAGGCAGAAAGAGGAACACCCTTCCGTTGGCATGGTGATTCTGAATGGTTGCTGTGAAATCTGAGGGATATTCCTGTCATTTTGCAGCTCATTCATTGTTGCAGCCAAGAATGGGTTTTCTTTTCTTGTCTGGTTGAGAAACACTTCTGATCTGAGCCTCGTCGCTTCCCTCCATGATTCTTTTTTGTTTTATTTTCTGGGTCAATATGGGATTTATCTTTAATTTTATCTATTTTTCCTGCTAGATCTGGAAAACTTTTTTACTAATTATTAATGGGTGTTGAACAGCCTAATCCTCAAGCTGTGTCATGAATGAAATTTTTGTAAGTTATTTTTTATTTAATTATATAATGAAAAAAAATAGTTACTAGTAAAAGTCGACCAAATATTAAAGGTCGCCAAGAAAAATCAATTGGAAATTATAAAATTAGGGAAAAATAAATTCAAAAAAAAAAAGCTCGGGCATAGGGCAACTCATGCCTCTGGACCTGGATTTTTTCTTTAGCGTTTAAGGGACATGTCTTTTGTCCTTTCATTAAATTTGTTCACTTATTATTTTATGTTTCTAAAGTATTTTTTAAAAAAATTAAAATTTTATTAATTTTAAATTAATATATTTTTAGTGTTTTAAAATTATTTTAATATATTAATATTAAAAATATTTTTTAAAAAAAACATTAACATATATTTTAACATAAAAAATTATTTAAAAACAACTACAATCTGAAAAAATGAACAGCGACTCCATGGATAAAAAAACCATCTTGACCTATTTTTTCATTTAAAAACATCTAAAACCCACCTCAAATCCAGCTTTGAGTAATCAATCTTCCGAGCTAACTCGTCACAATAAATTTTAATTATTAACATAAACTAATAAGAGAGGGAATTCAGTGTTCCTCTCTTTGCATTCCATAGTGTTCTATTCACATGAATAGTTATTTGTTTTTAAAAAAAAATTAATTTTTTTTTTTAAATTGAGTTTGTTTATTTTGTCTTTGTTATCTGGGATATGAATTTAATTATTAATTTCATTTATTTTTATTTTTTAGTTGAGTATTTGGTTGAATTTCATCTTTGTATTTTATATTTTTTTAGAAGGAGATATTCTTATCTTATTAAGTATTATTTAAATTATAAGTTAGCTCAGATTAATTTTTTTTTGTTTTTTTAATTATTTTTTTAATACCATCATTCAATGTTAGATTAATTAGAAATTAGGTATCATATTTTACTTGATTTTGTTTTTTATGAGATTGTTCTAATCACATCACCTGGGTTGTAAGCTTGGCACGTTAACTCGGGCTGTTTGTTTTTTGGTTCTTTTTATAAATGTTTTTTTAAATTCCATTCTGCAATACTGGATTGATTGAAATTTGAGTTTTATAATTTGTTTTGATTTATTTTTTATTATGTCATCCTGATTTAATTATCTGGGTTGTAAATTTAGCAGGTTGACTTAGGGTGTCCAATATAATTTTGACTCAATAATTTTAAAAAAAAGTCATACTATAATATTTTTAGTCAAAAAATTTTCTCTGGGTTGTTTATGGTGTTTTTAAATTCGTTAAGTTAATCAAATCATATTATGTTATCTTCACATGATTTAATATTTTTTACTAAAAAAAATATGTTAGCAATGTTTAAATATTTTTTAATATTAAAAAAATTTATTTAATTCAACGTAGCGTAATTTAAATCTTCTATTTATATTTATAATTACTAGAGTGTTTGGAAATGTAATAAAAGTTATTTTATAAAGTGTTTTTTATATTAAATTGATATATTTTTTATTTTATAAATTTTTTTTTAATATCAATATATCAAAATAATTTAAAAATAAAAAAAAATTTTAATTTTAATAAATAAATAAATAAAAACAGATTAAAACTCCCTTCAAGATCAAGCATGGAGTGCACGTGGATGACTCAACAGAGCTCATCAAACCATGGTTAATATTTATTTTACCTTCGTACTTTCCAAAACACATCCCGAACTTACAATGACCATAATACCCTCTACCCCGTCTCCCTATACTCATCAAGCTTCTTGTCACCCGAAGGGCAAGCGCGGAAAGAAGGCGAAAAGGCAAATCCTCCATCATCATAGTTGACAGGACTTACAGATGGGTAGAAGAATGAGGCTTTGCTCTCAGAGAGGCTGGAATGGTTTTTTGGCAGGGTTGTTGCCTCCCTCTCTGAATGTCTGCGAAGCCAATGACTTCATCATCTTGTAAAATATCAACAGCCCTGTCTGTGCACGCACTGTATCTCTCGGTGTACTGCTAAAAATCACTGTTTTTTTTTGGGTTTGGCCTCCTAGATATGATCCCTGTAATCTTCGTCATCGTCATCATCGTCATCGATCTCAATTGTTCGATTCTTGCTTCTCTTCTTCTTCTTCTTCTTCTTCTCTTCTCTGGGGCTGTGATGATATTTTCAGGTGAAAAGAATCAGTTATTTTAAGGAACCTTGCAATTACATGGCGGGGCGATTCAGGGCTTCTGTGGTGAAATGACTGGTGTGCTCGTTTCTCACGGTGAGCTTTTTTATTGCAGCCATGGATGGTTGTTGCTTTGTGTTCCTTTTAGTAACTAACAAATGACGAATCTGAGCCTTACTAATTAAGGATTCTTTACTTCTAAATAAGATTGGGAACTGATTGTCTCGATAGTTTGAAAACATCCTTGCATGTTTGGCAAATGATGTCTTTGAATTTACTAAAATTCTTTTCACAGATGAATCAAAAGGAATGATCTTGAGGTTTGTATGGAAAATGTGATTCTTTGATGATTTTCTTAATTGAAACTGACTCAAGGGGTCAAGTTGATCAATCTAATTATATATTAGGGACTAAATCAAGATGCAAAATAGATTAGGGATTTGAGGAGTTTTATACCAAAAAAGATTGGAGTTTTTGGTGATGATGGCTGAGTTTTTATACAGGAATTTAGACTAGCGAAGTGGTCTGAGAAACATCAAATCTAGGATGACGTGTTAGAGAAAAAAAAAGATTAGCCCCCACTCGCGCTAAGATGCGGAGCTAGTTTTTATATATATATATATATATATATATATATATATATATATATATATATAAACAAATAATGCCCAATGTAATAAATGCGTTTTAAAGAAGTAAGATAAACCTGTTATTCAAATTATAGATAAATAAATTGATTCTATTTTAATTATATAATATAAAAAATAGTAGTAGGTTGATCAATTTTTAAAAAACATATCACTATAACCAGTAAAAAAAGAGCCTATTAAATATAAAATGATAAATTTAGATAAAAATAAATTTTTTATCAGTGAATTTAAGTTAGTATATCAATCATGTAACTTCGGTAATAAAAATTGAATCAATTCAAATTATCATGTCAGATTTATAATTTAAATAATAAAATAATAATAAATTAATAAAAAAAAACATTGAAATTACAAAACTCAATAAAAAATAATAATGATAACTTATATTAACTTTTCAAATATGCGGCTTACACAATTAAACTTGAAGTACTTGACTAGAAGAACCATGAAACTTAATTTTCAATAAAATTAAACCAAATAAATAATTTCAATTATATATTAAGATTTAAAAAATAGCAATTAAAATAATACGGATCAAAATTGAAATATAAAATAAATTTGATTTTGATTGAAGGTTTAAATTGAAAATGAAAATCAATTTAACAAAATAACCAAAAAAATCAAAATAATAAGGATTAAAATGAAATAATAAATACAAATAATTTTTTGTTTGAAATGTGAATTTGAAAAGAAAATTCAATTTAATAAAAGGTCTTAAAAAATCAAAAGAACAGGAATTAAATTAAAAAATATATATATAGTACAAATTAGAATTAAAAGATGAGATTGAAAATAAATAAAAAATATCATTACACTGTTTCAATTTGAATTTGTCTATAGTGTTTTTCAATGAACAGTTAGCTTTTGCTAATGAAATTAAATAACATAAATATTATTATTTTATTTTATTTTAGGTTAAATAATAACAATACTAAAAGAAATTAGGGTTTTATTATACATATAAACTCAAGTTAAAATGAATTTTAACAATGAAATTATCATTTCACCTTTGTCAATAACGGTCTCATGGATAAAAAGATGTATTAATAAGAGTTCATTTATTATTGTCAAAATAATTAAGAATAAAACGATATTTTCACTTATTTAAGCATAATAAAATAACTTAATTATCTTCAAGAGTAAAAATTATCAAGCTCGTGTCTGTAGGTGTTTTCATTCTTTTTTTTTTAGCATAGCAAAATGTCTTCGGTCCTTAAAAAAAATTACTCAACTTACTTTAAGAGTTTTTTCAAATGTTTTTTTTGCTCAAGGCTTGTTATATATTTGGAAATGTGATAGCGGTGGTTTTTTAAAATGTTTTTTTATTAAAAAAATATATTAAAATAATATTTTTTATTTTTAAAAAATTATTTTAATATCAGCATATCAAAAAAATCTAAAAATATATATAAAAAATAAAATATTAAAATTTACTCGATCTCTATTTAGACCGGAGCATAAAAGAAAAGGGCATAAATGGAATAAATGAAATGGAGTAAAAGAAGATAATACGGGAGTGAGATTCTTAAAGTCATCCAGCATGTCCTAATTTAACTTATATCTAGCTTGGAATCAAGACATTTCAGGCTAACCATGGCTTGGTTGCCAATAGCCTCGTCCAACTTTAGTGCAGAAATCTCTAGCTTTTACTTAGCTCCTCGCCTCCTTGATTTGGTAAAAAAAAACTAAATGTTAAATTGAACTCGAGGCAACTCAGTCAGCTAAGATGCAAAAAAGGGTATGGGATAGTAGTTCTTACTAGTTTACCCTACCTCCGGTCATCCAAGATTAGTCTTTAAAAATAATGAGATGATAATATATTAGATAAATTTAAATTAATTTAAATTTATCTAATATATTTATAATTTAATTTATAAACTCAACTACATCATGTAATAGTTTTTTAAAAAAATTAGTTATATGATTGAAATCAATTAAAAAATAAAATTAAAAAAAAATCAACAAAAACTCAATGTTCAATATATATATATATAAACAACTTGCATGTCTTTAATTATGAATTTGATAGCACATATATGCTAGGTTGTGTATTTTGTTTTCTATTCTTTTAAAAAGACTAAAAATAAATATAGATTAGCAATTCAAATATCTAATGAAATGTTTTTTTTAAATAAACTTCTTTGTGCTTATATACTCATATTTTCTCTTATATGTTATATTATTTTTTATAAAAATATCCCTCTATCACCAAAATAAAAAATACTCTTCAGAAAAAATATAAAAAAACAAGAAACTTTAAAATTTTATTAAAAAATGCCAAAACAAGGCCTAGGTACATAGTGCTCGTAGCCAATGCCCGTGTGCCTGGGCGGAATATTATTTATTTTTTCTAGTCTTTTTTTTAAAAAAAATAAAGATGACGGGTTGTTTGCTGTCCATGATTTGCCCACTAAAAAGATGACTAAAAATCAAGGAATATGTTTTACGGGCTAAAAATTCAATTTTAAAACTGATTTCACCTAAAATTATTGCAAGAACACCACAAACCCTATCTAAATCACCTAATAACCCTAAAAAACCCAAAACTCAATAAAAAAAGTCTCAATTGAATTAAAAAACCTAAACCGAACTCGATATTTTTTTATGTTTATAGAAAAAAAACCACCATTACCAAATTTCTATCGTTTAATGAAATTTGTGAACACAAAAAACAGACCAAAAACTTTCTCTCTCCTATTTATTTTCATGCAACTTTCTCTCTCATTTCAGGAAAATAAAGACTATATATATATAAAAAAAAGTATTAGGAGAAAAAAGAACTTTTTTGAGGAATTTTAGATTGATAATATTTTTTTTTCATTGATTTACTGCTTGCTCCATGATATTTAAATTAGGAATATAAGGCTGTTTTTGAAAAAAAAAATAAAGGATAGAAAAGAAAAGTTACTATAATTGCTCTAATATTTTACCTTATTTACTTAAGAGCTCGATTATTTTTATATTTTAAAAATGTTTTTGAAAAATAAAAAATCTTTATTTCATATTATTTTTTGGATATTTTTATATATTTTTGATATACTATTGTCAAAAATATTTTTTAAAATAAAAAATAAAAAAATATCATTTCAATTTATTTTTAAATAAAGAATACTTTTTAAAATGGCTAATTTAGACATAAAAAATGCTAGCAACTGGGCTTAAGCCCATGTGTTATTTCAATTCTTCCGGGCCTTTTAATGAAGTTACAAGGTAAGGAACACAGGAGGGTAAAAATGGAAGAAAACCTAAACAATGACAACATAAATGGACTAGCAAAGCAAACATTTTCAGCTCTCCTTGTTAGGGAGTGTTTCTTCGGTACTGTGGTAGCTTTGGTTCGAAAGTACGAGGCTGTGCTCTCAAAGAGAGAAGGAAGGTTTCAGAGGGCGGTTGCCCCCTCTCTTTGGTTGTTTAGCGTAGCCGATGATTACTTCTATACATAATCAACAGCATAGGCGGAGGTATGGCAAAGGCTGGGGTGGGCTTTAGCCCAGGTTAAGATTTTATCAATATTTTTTGACTAGTTTTATGTAAAAAAAATTCATAATTTTTAATTAAATTATCAAAAAATTCTGAA